>Ga0307517_10005738_pt1 | contig 18579 bp, 18 predicted proteins | sample 23_EM_MG_FD_194515 | JGI IMG/M metagenome (GOLD analysis project Ga0307517, IMG submission 194515) | Populus trichocarpa ectomycorrhiza microbial communities from riparian zone in the Pacific Northwest, United States - 23_EM | ecosystem: Host-associated > Plants > Roots > Unclassified | place... | reverse complement strand
TCGAGGTCGGCGACTTGGTAATGTTGAATGCGAAAAACATACGTACCAAACGACCATCGAAGAAGTTGAGTCCAAAGCTGTATGGCCCGTTCAAAGTCTTAGAGAAGAAAGGAAGTCGGGCATACAAGCTAGACATATTGCCTAGGTGGAAAATTCATCCAGTGTTTCACGTTTCGCTGATGGAACCCTACAGGGCCTCGAATCGACCAACTCGCGAACAACCTCCATGAGACCCCGAAGAGATCGAGGGAGATTTAGAATGGGAGGTAGAAAGGATTGTCAAGAGTGAGATCATTTCCTACACGCGGAAGGTTCGAGGAAGGGATAAACCGATGAAAGAGCTTCGTTACTTTGTGAAATGGAAAGGCTGCGCGGAGGATGAAAATACGTGGGAACCCCCCGAGGGCATGGGGAACACGCAGGAAGAGGTGGAAAGGTTTCATAGAGAAAACCCGGAGATGCCGGGCCCAGGAGAGGTCGAGTGACATAAGAAAGGTTTTCCATCAGTGGACAAGCAAACGCCGATGGTTTTTACCCCTACTATGTAGAGCTCGAAATAAGATGAAAAAATTGTATAATAGACATAGTGTATTCGGGACGAACACTTCGAAGAGGGGAGCTCTTGTTAGGCGCACGGACTCCCAGTAAGGATTTACAGGGCAAAGTTACCCTACCTTGGCGCATACGAACTTCGAAGGAAAAAGATAACACCCCCCTCCAGCCCCGGCGTTGGGACGGCGCGTCATCACTGGCCGCCTGGGTAGTTGCGTCCCAACACCAAAGACCACTATCAATGGAACACATCTTATAACACCGTATACGTCGCGGCCGTCCGTCCGACCGGATCCTGTTCGCAGGATATATGAGGGGAGACCTTCGGGCACCTTATGCAAGTGGAGGCAGGTGAATCGGACGACGGCGCATAAGGTTACAGACACTTGAAGACAGGCAGTCGGAAGAGTAAGTCGAAGGTAACAGGACGTTTCGCACAAAGGTGAGTCCCCTCGTACCTACAAAGTCGTGTAGAGTATGAAGGCGGTAACTATGCCCAATAAGTGGATCGGGTGAATCCACAGAGGACAAGTTGGTAAAAGATGGAGTCTGAGGGAAAATGCCTATAGGTACGATCCCGAGGACAAGTCGTGTAATGCCGGAAGACAAGAATACGAGATGCAGTTGCATACCGAATTCTCGACGGAACCAACCAAAGAAGAATGGCCATCTTCTGTCCAGCGAGTTAGACTACCTTCGACGAGCACGAGGGAAGATAATTCGTAACCACTGGTGTCAACGGATAAACGGATAAGCTGACACCTGACGTGGTCTCCACACCATCAGGAATAATGGAAGCGCAGACCGATAAGTTGGCTATGGGAGCAAGAGGTGTGGGAGAGAGTTTTCAGGGTCTACGAGTGTTCGCACTCAGGTGTTGTTCACAGAATTGCCGGCCAGGTACTTAGTTAGTATAGGGTTAGCATGTATACCGAGATTGCTCAGACGCGGAATATAAATATCGAAGCATCTTCGCGGCTATTAGACACAAAAAAGCACGGAGAAGAGATCGTATCAATATAATAAGTTATTTTACACTTTTATATCGTTACCAATATTTCGACGATCTATATCGAAGCAAACAATTATATCTAGCCTACATTACTCGTATCTTCTTAACGAGTTCTCCAATATAATCACGATTAAGGTCCTAGCTGTCGGAATACCTCACGCCGAAGCTACCACCTAACAGAATCTTATAGACTAAGAACAACTATTGTATACATATTTTATCTTTTCGTCACATGAGACTATCCTCTAGTATGGTTTTGAGAACAATCTTCTAGGGTCATAATATTGACTAGTTTCTAGTATTTATTACTGGATCATTCGGGCTTGAAAATATGGACCTCTAGCTCCATTCCTGGAATCATTTTCCAACATTGTGATGGGGCAGGGTGGGGTGGATTTACACTTGCCATGCACTGCCCTTACAAATATTTAGTAATAAAGTATAATCCATTCAGCTCTCAAATTACTTGCGGCTAAAGTAACTTTGAAGGAATTCTTAAGTTTTGGATTGACTGTTGGAAGTTGAGAATATTGGAATAATGAGTTAAGAGAATCCTATAGTACTGAGCACTTTGTGAGTGTTGAATCTCTCTTGATATGTTCTGGATAGTAGTTATTCATGAAGGAAAATTTTTATTCTATTAATTTATAAAGTAGTTCAAGGAACATTTAGCTTCTCTTCTCTACTATTTCCTCTACTCCCCTGCCAGGTGACACTATGACTTCACCTGATATGACCCATGTACTTCTGGAGGTTCAGAGAACAACTATGTATGTTCCTGAAAGAATTGGTGAATCTCTACCAAACATGGTTGGTGGGGTTTAGCTCTAGGATGGGTTTATAAATTCTGACAACAAAAGATAATGGGAAAAGCATTTTTTCCTTCTAACATATATTTAAAGGGGGAGTAATGGCATATAGGAAGAACTTTGTGACTTTCAATACAATAACTCCTCAGCTTGAGGCAGTAAGTATTCCCATCCTCAATACATTTTTGAGTTCGTGTCTTGTTTTTCTAATATACAAGAGAAATGTTTATTTGTGCAACTTTCCACAGTACGGGGAAATATGGGGCTAATTGAAACTCAGCAACCTTTTTCCAAGCTTCTGCGAGCGGTAGCCCATCACTCTGTGCAAACCAACAACTTCACTTTATAACAGTTTATCCCCTTTCCCAGCCCTAAAGAATTACAAGAAATCGATTCCACCCTATTTATCTCCGACCACAACCTCCCGAGTTCCATTAATTCCCCTGCACTAAGCCAGTATTTTCGCCCGCCAAGTCCCAGTCAAACCATTGACCTACCAAACAATGACTAAGGACAGATAAAGAGCAAGCATGAGTGTAGAAGTATACATTTAGAAAAGAAAATGAACAAACAAAACAAAACAAAAAAATAACGGAGAAAACACCGGGAGACAAATAAAAAAAATGCTCCACTCAACAAACAAAACAAAGGAAGTGTCGGCACTAAGTAAGAAATAAGAAAAGGAGGGCTAGCAAAAAATAGAAAAAAAAGGGAAAGCAAATGAGAAGGAACAATCCCTCTCATTGTATGAAAGGATAAGTTAGCGAAAAAAGTGATAACAACGACAGGTATAACGAGCACCTCGATAGGAAACGGGTGTTCCCATGTAGGGCAGAAGAATGGAAAAAACTCGCAGCTGGTAGTGGTCAAGCAAGAAAACAAAGAAAAGCGCAAAATTAAAAGCAGAACAATGAAACCCTCTAGCACTACAGCGCTTTAAAAGCATGACCTACCTGCCGTCCTGTTTGTACGACTACCTCCTTGACATGTATCAAGAAGGTCTTCAATTTAGCTTCTAACCTGTCATTCACTCAGTACGTATCAGGAAACCTTCGGTTCCACCACAGACTTTCATTCACCCCCAAATTCTACTAATTTTTCACCCTTTTTTTTTGGCCTTATCCAGCATATTAGCATGTGACCACCGTTGTGTGGCAAAGTGCATGCAGATAACTGTTAGCCCAACTTTCAACGACAATCACTGTGTGCTAGTTCCAGTAATATCCAACACACTTCCTTGTTCCACACTTGCATCTAAACAATTCTGTATCTTCAACACCCTTTGCGCTCTTCTTCTTTAACTGCTTCTTCATCTCCTTAGCACGTTCAAGCCCGGTATTGCCGCTATAGCTGAAGGTGAGTTCCGATCCTGCCTCAATATAGCGGTTGGCGAACAACGCCAATGCGAAAATCTCCGGACTTCCAGTTACAACACTGTAAATATCGAGATTTGGATCGCAGGAGTGGTTGGAGAATCGAGTAACATTCCCCATATCTTTCGAATCCAGACTGTAACTCTGCAGCGTGTATTCTACTGGGGTTGTAGAAGTTGACCTCTCCAGGAAGTATCCAGCTGAGACTTCAGACTTTTGTTCCACAGACAGGCTGCGAGCAGCCCTACTGCTCTCGCCAACCTCTTCTGTTCCAAACAGTACCTCTTCCTGTTTAACCTTGAAATCTCTAATCTCTTCATATTCCGATAGGTCTCCCGCTTCCTCTTTAATTTGCTTTCCCTTACTAGCTCTGGCTGTTGAAGGCCCCTTCGTCCTCCTTTTCCTAGGACCACCAAAATAATTAGCCCGCCGACGCTTCTTTTGGAGTGGAGCCGCTTGTTGGGCCGCGGGTGACTCCGCATCAGGCGTTTCTGGATCTCCCACAATCTCGAGAGCTTCTAACGGTTTCTCCATCCCGCAATTCAAATTTTCGTTAGGCTTCTCGAAAAAATCCAAGTCAAAGAGATATGAGAGACCGCTTTGTCGATATCCTGCTTCTCTTCTCTCTGCTTCCGCCCGAGTGATAACCAAACCAAGATACGAATCGATATATGTACCTTTAGGAATCGGCTCCAGGGTGCGCAAACCTGGAGAAGGGAAATACAGAGTTAGATAAAACTCGTAAAACAAAGGAGGGGGGAAAATCAGGAGTCTTACCCCAGCCACACTCTTTTGTCATGAAAATCTGAAGCTTGACGGTACGGCCTCGTTGGATGACTCGATTTTGGCAGTCCTCTGAGCATGTGCAATGCATGTTGCATTCCGTAATCCCAATATTATTGGGACGCATGACACGCCCATCACGATCATAGGCAAAACCTCTATCCGCCAGCCATTCGGCACTCATATCGCGGTAATCGTCATTGCATGCGCAACTCTCAGGTTTGCAACCACCTGGACAATCACACCCAGCCATGAAGCCAGTATCTGGCTTCCTAACACCTTGACCAAGCATGTTCTCGTTGATGAATTTGAATTGGGGGTCGGGACTTGGAATGTCGTTAACCGTGTTCTTCAGAGTAATCGGCGGACCAGGAACTAGCTTGAGCATCGCAACATAAGACTTATACTCCTCGGTATCTTCGTTCCGACCACAAGTCTCTCCTTCTTCCTCCTCTTTTGCCTTAATCCGATTACTACTTCTTGTAGGGTAAGCTCCCTATATTCTAGCCATATTAGCAACTGCTCTCCTTTTGTGCATCTGAACTGAAGGATCAGCTAGGGTTTACCTTTTTCCCTGGCTTAAAAGCCTTAATTTTCCCTTCCTTGATAACATCCTTAAGGGACATACTCGATTCCCGCTCACTGGATTCAGAATCCTCCTCTTTTTGTAATTCACCGCTAACAGCAAGCAAGAGGATTGAGGGGTCAGGTTTGGCATGAGACATTTCCTGAAATGAGTATTCATCCCCTACAATACCTCTGTTGTGAAGATGCATGTTAGCTTATGCCAAAGGAACAAGAGGGATAATGAAATGTATATATACTTGGGGGGGTTAGTAAAAACCGGGAAGCTATTTCTGCTGAGCCCAGACAATTCTCCATAGAGAAAAGCTTGCTGTTTTCCGGGTTTTCGTCGCCCCCTCAAGTATATATATTTAAAACTTACCTCATAGAGGCAAGATTGGCGACCGGTTCTATGGCGGTAATATATCCACCTTGCTCAGAGGTGAAATAGCGAACAGTGGCTTCCTTTGGTCCTCATTACCGTGTTAGCATTTAAAATCGCAGGGAAAGTGCAGGAGCGATAAACAGGAATGTATATTGTGCATGTTAATATAAAAAGGAAAAAAAAAGAGAGGAAAAAGAAGGTTCAACAGGGAAAAAATATCAAATGCGCTAAGAATCTGGAGGCTGACCTGTTCACCCGGTGACTCCGGGAGCAACTTTGTGCCAGCCAGGTATTCCGAGCCCGTTGGCTCGCTACCAGATGTCTGCAAATGAGGATCCATGGTAGGGTATATTTCTGAATATGAGAAAATGCATGTTAGAATAATAAAAACAAGAATTTAGTATCAAAACAAAACCAGGAAGGGAAAATTTTTTCAGAGGATGATGGGAGAAAACATAAGAAAAGAATGGAAGAAGTCTTACCACTGAAGTGAAGCTGATGTCAGGACTGTGAAAGAAGACAAAAAGGCTAGTATTAGAAATATTGAAAATAGGGGGAAAGGAAACACCTAATACACTTACAGTAGGTGTTCTGGAAGATGACAATATAGGTGTGAATAAGGAATCTCTTCAACTTTCTCAGAGAACAGAAAAGGAGCAAAAGGATTAAGAAGAAAGGTGAAGGTAGCACAAGTTAAAGAGAATTGTGTTGAGAGTGGTATGTGGAAAGATGAAGGGGTAGAGAAGTAAATAAATAAAAATTCTTGCTTAAATTGAAAAATTGTCTTGGCATCACAATATTTTTGCCAAGTGTCTCAAATAGGAAAGACTCCTAAATAGGCTAGACTGGATGACAAATATTGGCTTAATTAAGAAGAAAAATAAAGCACTGTTGCTTAACCATCTGGATGGTTATTTTATAACATGGGGGAGGGGTCAACGAACAGCCCAAACAAAATCGCAGCTTACTAAGTAATTTTTAGTCGAGTGTTCGTTGAGCCCCCCTGTTCGTTGACCCCTCCCCCATGTTACAAACGTCGGAAAATTACGAGTACCAGTACAGTACCGTATCATCTGGCAAAAGTCGGACTGACGCTAGTGAGGATTTTCTTGAACCTGTCCAACCACAGCGGCCCATATGTTTAAACTGTGGCGAATTCGCCTTCTTCGAGCTCTCCTGTTAGTTCGGCTGCCTTAGTTTCGCTTTAGCTCCAATCCGACTTTTGCCAGATTATACGGTATACGAAACTCTGTTAAAGATTCTCCTCAGTGCGGAAGCCAAAAAAAGATAGCATAACGTACCCCACGGTGACACGAAACCGGTGGCAACAACCAAGCTAGCTTTTGCTTACTAAGGGAACTTTTTACTTAGCCAGTGAGGGAGTCGAATTCATCCTCAGTGGGTGATTCTCATTGGCCAGTTTAGACCAGCAATCGCTGCCAATGACAGCCTGTTCTTTACGCCAAGGTCTCAAGGCATACGATATCTTACTGGACAAGAATTAAGATATCCTGGTTCGGACTCACACATATCGGTAAGATGAATCGGAAAACAGGGGAAAGCGAGATGCAGTGGCAAACTTTCGGCAAACATAAAATCTAGGGAAAACCTTTCATTTACCATGAAAATGGGTGAAACCTTGCGGTATACCATGATCGAACGGCGCACGGTCTTCGGCGAAAAAAACACGTCAATTACAGTTCGCTCTTCGGCCAAGCATGCCCAGATCTGTGGTTGGCGAAAAAACCACCGGTGGGCTAACTAAAACTGTGGTTTTTTTCGCCAACTGTGGTAACCTCAGAGAAGGCATAATGCAAGAACCTCTACTTTTGGACATGAATAATATCTTTTCTATTTTTTCTATTTGCTATTTTTCTCCTTTTATTTCCCCTATTTCCATTTATGAATTTATGAATTTAATTATTAATTTGAATAGGGCGAAATCGTCTTTGTTTTCGATTTTTATTGATTAGAAGGCTAGCGTTAAAATTGTGGTATCCGGGATAAAAGTACGAGTACATTGTTTCACTCAACTTTCATGGCATATGAAAGGTTTTCCCTAAAATCTATATATTTACTGGGGCTCTTTTACGTTATTATACTCACTTGACTTAGAGGCTTCTCGAAGTCCTCTAGACCAATGGTATGCAAGTATATATCTTTTGTAACTGGGTCTCCTATCGCCCGGTTATCCGATTCACCTTACCGGTATGTGTAGTGAATTCCCGCAGTTTTTGCGGTATTCGACAAGTGGAAAGAGCTGTCCTCCTTAAGATTTACGGGTAAGTGGAATATGAACTACTCAATACGGTATATGAATACCGACCCGCTTGCCGGTGGTATTTTACTTAGGTCCTGTTTGGTCGCTGGGCCCATTCAGGACTGTTCCAGTGGGAAACGGTCATACCTGTAGGAATGGTTGTTGCCAATTTGGCACCATTTGCTTTTTCGACAAACACATTTAAAAAAATCTCACTTTAGAGCCGCATGAAGAAATCTTACTAGCACTTCTAATCCTTCTCAAATTTAAACCTTCGACACTCTACCTACAACCTTCCTGAATTCACAACTTCTGCTCTGCTTCCAGCTCTGGTTTGTAGATTCAGCTTCTTTTCCAGCACCGGGTTCCTGCGCCTACTGTCCCCCACTGCCGCTATTGTCTGCCGGAGTACATCGAATTGGTGGAAATAAAAATAAGAATCAAAGCTGTATTGTTGATATTATATCATAAAGGAGCTTAATCTACAGGACAATAATTATTTTACTGGTATAAATATTGACATAGGATGTTTCTACAGGGAAGCCGTTTTGTTAAGGCAGTTTTGGAAATTGAACAGTAGATGCCTTTTACGGTTGCCAAACGTCCATTTTGTTCACCCATTTTGGAATGGATGGGGAACGGTCAGTTGTTTGTGACAACGGAATGGGCCCAGCACAATGAAAGAAGGCCTTAGGTTCAGGTGCCTCTGTTCATACTAAGCCATGCGAGCGTGCTTTTGGATGTGCGAAAACTTTTTGGACAAGAGTGCAACATACTGGGATGATATCTGTTTGGTCCCGGACAGAGATAGCAGACTCACGTTGACGGATTGCTCTCTCACTTCCAATTATGGAATCGCTCATCCTTGGATATTTTAGCTAATAAAATCCATCAAATGATCTCCATTGCATCAAAGGTGAACTGAGAAAAGACACATTGGAAGAAGACCATGACTCTCATTACATGTATTACTTGTATATGTACTCGAGAATCCGAGGAAGCTGATGAACAAAGTTTTGGGTGCTATCCATCAAAGTTATCATTTACAGCATGCCAAGGCTGTGACAATGCCCATCGCATTAAAACTAAGTCCCGCATGCTAATTTAGGACTAAAACATCAGTTCTCTTTAGAAGGTGAATATGACTAGCAGACTCAGGGCAAGGTAGCATCGTGAACTGACTTGCATAGCTGAATTTTGCTTGTGGGTCAGGTGGTTGGCTGCTCAAGCTAGTTGTCTTGCCTGAGCATGAAGTCAAGGTACAACAGTCTTGGTTATTGGGGCTTTGACCTCCCTGAGCTAGGGGGTAACCATGACTGCTCAACAAATGCCACTGGCTAAAATAGCTGAGGATAAGCGATTCCATAATTAGACGTAACAGAGCAATTGTTAGGTGGTACCAAATCCATAAGGCCAAGCGAGGTGGGTAAGGTAGGGGTACCTTATGGTAGACTGAGATGTGTCTAGGAAGGCTTAATATAAATGTGCATAAAATAGTGATAAAGGTTTTTCTAGTTGTAACTTATTATTTTGATAAGGTCTCTTCTCTGAAGTGTGATGATTTCAGTAAAGCTTGAGATATTTTTGTTTTGTTTAACTAAGGTATTCTCTGTTAAGGTACAGGAACTTGCTTGCAGCGCTGGCTATGGAATAAACAAAATGTTATTGCAAACGAACAATACAAAGGAAATAAGCATGCATCAGCAAAAAAATTATCTTGCGCCCCATGTGTCCCCGCTCACCCTGTACGCCGGGCGTTCGAGGGGCTTATAACGTAAACTCGAGTTTTGGGTGCGTCTGCCCGGGTATATTCCGTCCAGAAGTGAAAGGGCCACCTCCAATGCGTCTGGACGCCACAGGCAGCATCTGGATGCATTGGACATGGCCCTTTTGCGTCCAGACGCCTTAGACCCTCCCCCCAGAAATCCTCCTGCCAGCACCCAGCCTTTTTCTCTGTTCGCGCCTAAAGTCCACATTCCCATGCTGCTGTTCTGCGGAAGCCTTTCAACCGCAACCTCTCACATCCCAGCCCCCCCCCGCAGACACGCCGGCTCGCCAGCTTTCCTCCCATGATACCCTCTGTGCTTTAACCTGGTCACTATCCTCTCTCTGAATCCGTTTCTAACCCGGCACCCGTCCAATATCACTGCTGTTTCTCCCCAACCGCCGGATTCCCTCCGTCTTCTCACATATCCAGCGGACGTTTTCCAGTCTTCATTTTTTTACCCTATTGCCTCCCAATGCCCGCAGCCCTTGCTCCTCCACCTTCTGATCTCACCCTGTAGTCTCCCATATCCGGCGGACGTCCCCCACCCCCTTGCCCTTTCTCTAGGCTCTTTCCTCAGCTCTCCACATCCTATCTTGTTCGCCCCGTTCCTCTCGCCGTCCGCCCCCGGACTCTTGCTGTCCACTCGCAGGCTCCCACCGTCGTCCCTGGCTTCTAACAGTCCTCCAGACACATTCCCGTACTTCTTCACCCACAACTGCCCCGCTAGACTACTTAACCAAGCCTGACCAGTATATAACCATCCCCTAACACATTCCCATGCCTACCGAACCTACAATTGCCCGCTAGATGACTTACTCATGCATGCACGGCTTATAACTATCCGCCCTGTTCGTTCTCATTCCTTTCCTGCACACCGGCCGGGCCCGTACAGTAATATTGTTTGATCATTCCTGACCCTTTTAGCACGTGTAATCCAACTTGATTTTATTACATATATATACACGATCAGCGAGTGGGGATAAAACCATTCTTCCTATCCTCTCGATCGGTTTCTTGAACCTGCGATTCCGTGTCCCTAGGTTTTTGGAACTGCGCTACACCAACCAGTGCTTCCGGATTCGCCCCATGTTCTCGCTGCGGCTCATGCTGACTGTGTCTTCCTGAATCTGCGTGGCGGCCAGCTGTCTCTAATTCATCGGGCTCCGTATCACTGCCAAACTCCAGCCTCAATGCGTCCTCATCATTGTCATATTTCACTGTACTCGCGACTCGCTTTCCCCGCTCCTTCGCGATTTGAGCCTCCAAGGTCGGCCTTATCCGCCCGATTATTCGACTCTGCCAAACTCTTCCTGTTTGGCTCCACGATCGTGGCTGACGTTCAAGCAGGGCTATCTATCCATTAGCTGCCCTTTCACACCATTGGAGTACAGGCGGTTTTCAAAAGGATCCGGATGCCGGGGCTTTCGGGGGATCCGGACACTTTTGAAACGTGCCAGTACCCATAGTTTATCTTACCCCCTGAATTGGGCTGTGTGAAAGCCACATTATCGATGAAGATGTCAGTCTGCCAACATCTCAGTGAATGACATAATATGGCCGCTGTAAGACAGATAAACGGGCCTTCGATCTTATCTAGGAAACCATAATCTGTTGTGCCTTTCCTTTTCGGGCCGGCGTAATATTGAGCAAATATAGCGCCAGGAATCTGCGGTGCTACAAATCTAACAGACATTTGCTGTCTGCCAGATCTTATTGATTTAGTCTCACTGAGATTAGAAACAATCCCGACAAATGTGAAAAAGATACCTCCTAGCTGCCAGGCGGGCCAATGTACCTATCCTCCTCCAGTAGGTATTCCACTCTTCGTGCGCAGGCTGTAGGATCCTCACTATTGAGCTTATAGAGTTCAGTTATAGCCTTCTTTACTGTATGCAGATACTGCGATCGGCATCCGCTGTGCTTTGCCCTGATCTGCAAATCACTGACAAGCGGCCACTCCATTTAGTCGGGGATGGGATGTCAATTATCGATTAAGGGTAACTTACCTGGTTATTTGAGGCCGGAGTAGCATCAGCAATGTCTGGAAAGCTTAATTGGGTCCGGGCCACACTCCAACATGTGCGGACTTCTTCGGTCAGGGTAATTGGGTCCGGAAACGGATTGACAAAGATCGTCCCGTCCTATATCAGATCACGGGCTCTGGCCAGAATGCGACCCTCAAGCCCTGTGGCCATATTTCGCCTGCTGCTGGCAGGCTGTCCTCCTCCGCTATCCAATTCCAGCATTGGTGGATCTGGGTGACTTGGGGTTATCGCCGGCGTCGCAAGTGAATTTAAGACTGTGGGCAAACGGGAGAGAATTGCAGATGTATAACCGTTTTGGCTAACGTGTACAGGGGCAGGCGTTCTCCGTCTGTGGTAACTAATCCTCACGCTGGAACTCTGGGTATTCCCAGGGGTGATTGTCAGTATCACGCGCTTCGAGCTAAGTACCTCACGCCGAATCGGTCTCCGCGCTCCCCAGGCAGATTGATGATCCGTATCGTCCCCATGCTGGCTTAACTCGTTCTCCTCGTTGCTCTCCTTGCTCTCTTCACACTGGCCATCATTGCCCTCATAGTCTCCATCATTAGAGTTCAGACTCTCATTCGCCGACTCCAAGACCTGCTGCCGGTAGTTAAGGACAGGCTCTGGTACCTCCAGCCGTGAAGAAGCCAGTTCCAGCACACCATCCCTCCTCCTACCTACAGCGGACCCAGCGGTAACAGACACAACACTGGGTGATGGTATCATAGTTAATCTATCCCTGCACCCAGATCTCTGAAAAGGTCTGTGGAGAACCACTCTTTGCCTTTGCCTTTCCTGCCTCAATGAACGCGTTCGGTCCGCCATAACCCGCCGCTGTTGTTGTGACATAGTATGCAGATGGATAGTAATAGAATAGAATTGTTGTGTATGATGTTGGGGAGTAGGTAGTGTCAGGAAGCCTCTATTGGTATGTAGCTAAGGGCACGATATGGGGTGTGAACTTGGAAGATAGAAATGGTCCGTCCGGCTTCCTTAAGAACTAAGAACGTTCATAGTTCATCACTCGGTTTTATATGTTTGCTGGTGTTGGCAGACAGACGCGCATCCCAATTGCAACTTCATAGTACCTGATATAGGAATTTGCACCCGAAGGGTTCAGCTTCAACTTGGCCACGCTCCTATTTCACTGGGGCAACACGAGTGTTTGGTACTTGATATTCTTGAGGGTGATGAAAAAAGGTTTATCAGTATTTACGGATTAATCTAGTTTGAGTAGGTCTGCCAAGCGGACGGTAACAAATGTGGGTAAGGCTAGGGCTCAGAGCTCGGACGTGAATCTCAGAAAGTGAAAGCTGCCAGTAAGGCTCTACAGATAGGATATAAGGTGTAAAGCTAGGATAGGAACAGTGATGAAAGGGGCAACCTCAAATGAAAAACGAGTGAGAAAACAATGAGAATGATCCGCACAAATCCAAAGAGTAAATCTCAAAAGCCTGAAGAGAAAACATATTCCAGACGAAAAAGAGCTGGAACAGAACAAGAATGATCTGCGAAGATTCCAAGAGCAGGTCCCAGGAGCTGACCCAGTAAACAAAAAATAGCCAGTGTCCGTAGACTACATTGGGTTTGGGCAACCGCAGCAGGCTAATCCAAACAAGAAATGTGCGGGAAAAAATGCAAGGATAGCTCGCAAAACTCTAAAGGGTAAACTCCAAATGAAAAACATCCAAGGAAATGTCTGCAGGAGATAGTCATAGGTCTAAATTAAGTGTACTGAGCAGGTGAGCCTAGAAGTAGCGGGCTAATCTAAACACAAATAGTCAGGAAACAGCGAGAAAAACACAAACTCTAGAAACAAAAATAAAAACACGAAAAATAAAACACCAAAAGTAAAAGTCGAAGGGCCCATCGCAGCCTAGAACCTGTAAATTGCGTGAAATGGTTAGGCACACTCTGCTAGCTAAACATTAGCCACATTGATCTGGGCTGGAGAGCTTTGTTGGCAAAGCGAGTGAGCGAGGGCAGAAACGGACTTGAGCTGGCTCTTAACGCCCATTTCTGCCGGCCGTACTACAGTAGACCTTGCCAACAGAATAGATGAAAAACCTGGTTGTAGTAACCGGTACTTACCAGGTGTAGAGTATGCACTTGGGACGGTTGGGGAATCAGGGGCCGGGCTTAATTCTCATCCGGCTTCTCCACCTGTCGGAATATCCGCAGACACATCGCTTGTAGCTGGATCGGAGGGGGAATGGATTCTGCCGGGTGTACCAACTTGGGTCGCCAATGTGTTGACAGGCTGCTCGCCCCCTGAGGCCAGCATCAAAAGATGCTTGGCGGACCTTCTGGCCTCTGCATGCTCAGAGGGAGATGCCGCATGGCCCGGATTGGGAGTCAAGGGCGGAGGACTGCTTGCCGGACCAGGCTTGTCAGCAGGTTGCATTTACCACTGTTATTTGCTGCCGTCCGAGGTGCTTTCTTTAGGTCAGTCGCCTGTCCTGTTTGTCTACTAGAACTCAAAACACGAGTACCTAAGTTAGCACAACGGACAGAACCTTGCTTACCAAGAGACGATGTAGGGCTGGAATCTGGGGCTGGGATCCCCTCGTTTCCCAAACGCGATGCCCCGGTCAGCAGCGACATCAGAGTCTGGCTCTGATTCGCCAACGTCCGCCCAATTGATGCGGTGTGTTCGCCCAGTCTTTTTTGTCATATTACTACTCCTGGTGGTCCTCGATAAGGTGGTTCGCTTTGCGGCTGTAGCGGACGATGCTGGCTGGTGGCAGTCAGAGTTCGGCTCCTCATTGCTACTGGGCCACTCCTCATCTGAAGGGGTACCCCGGTTATCACGTGGGTCAAACCGGAGGTGACCAGGCGCAGGGGTGCTATCTTCTGTATTGGTGCTGTAATCGGCACAGAAGCGCTGATCCATTGGTTCGCTTGGTGGATTCAAGGACCACCATATGCCGACATGCCTGCTATTTGTGATTGGGATCATTGCAGCATGCGGCAACGGCTCCTCAGGATCGTCTCGCAGCAAACGTGTACCCTGACCCGTCGCACCAACGAGCATACAATATCCGAATCCACGTGACAAGATTCTGTCTATGCCCGCAAGCAGGTGCGCAAGGGTGGGCTCTGTTAGCTCCATCCAGTAAACGTATTTGTGGGTTTGCCACTGGATTTTGTCAATTCTGGAAGGAACTTGGCTGCTTGGGCGGACTTCGGATGGCCAATCCACCCAGAGACGGACAGAGCGCAGACCGGCGAGACCTACCGAAGCTGTATTAGCATATATGGTACATTGATACAGACGCATGAGGCTAACCTACAATCCTTTCTGGCAGGGGCGGGGTCCGGAACCGCAATAGCGGCAACTGGCTGCACTTTCAACATGTCTGTTAAGATAGGCTGATGTTTTTTGGCTATGTCATTTAGCACAAAGTCAAGGCATTCGGTAAAACGTTCACCCCGGAGGTTATTTGCCTGCCACAGTCCTGACCTTCAGCTAACAGGCTGGAGGTTAATAGCATATGCCTGGATGGCCGCCCATTGGGCGGCTGTACTCTGCTTCCACCCCGGGATCCTGTCTTGCCCTATCGTACGTTTCATAGCATTTCGCCAGGCTTTATACTCCTGACCATAGGTTCGTGGGTGGTGGAAGCCGCAAATGTGCTTACACCTGTTAACATCGCCCGCGGTTTTAAAGGCCCCCGATTTTTCAAAAGTGAGGCCAACCTTCGAGGCTGCCATTGTAATACTGGTCGGGGCGGGGGGTGGTTGCTGGATCGGAAAGAGGCTTTTTTTAAACAAAAACGGTCCCTGAGCGGATGAAAGGTGACCGCTAGGAGATGCTAGTACGTTTGAGGATGAAGGATTGTGGAAGAGCCAAAAATGGAAATAGAGCGGGCCTAGCAGATGGTAAAGGGAGTTCTGCAGATGGCAAATGGCTGCGAGAGAAGGTTATTAGTTAGGGAAACGCAGATAGGTAAATCTGAAATGAGCTGAGAATATACTAGTGGTGCTGCGGACGAGTGAGAGGTTGTGCTTGGCTCCGTGGGTCCTGTTAGGATGGGCTGGCGGATCGAATATGTGATTGTGATTTGGGAAACGGTTGTGGAGAGAAGATAGAGGGGGTGGAAAGAGACAGCTTATATAGGCCACACGACGATGGTTTTAGTGGGGTTTGTAAGATTGTACCCTGTACAAACTTGAATATTGATATCTTGAAAAGTCATGTGATCCAGGCACAAAGACATAACCTAGATAGGCTTCAGATAAGGTTTTAGGCCGCAATGGAGCCGGATGCGAGCCGCGACCGGCGAGCCAAGATGCTTCCAAACCTCTTCAGTCTGCCCACCATACAGTAGGGTTAGCATCCTCTTAACAAAGAATAGGTTTCACAAGTTAAACCGTGAATACCGGTTGGCAGCTTGAATCTCTGGACCTGTTCGTTATCCGACCACACAGACTCGAAGTTTCCCAATTTACCCCTTGAAGTTTCCTGATATACCCCTTAAAGTTTCCTGATTTACCCCATGAAAGAAACCTGCCTTTCACTTTGAAACATACTAAGTCCGCTGCGGTCTCTCTGCCCATCACCTCACGCATCCGCTAAACTACTTGAAAGAGAAACAAACAAACACTACACATGATGACCTCCAAGACAACAAAGTGTACTTATTGCAGGCAAAGTTATCAACAAGCCGCTGCATACGAAAAACACCTTCACAGAATGCATCTTGATATCGTTCTATCCCTCAATGCCATTGCGGACGCCGCCTGCTCCACGGCACGACCTACTTCTGTTCGTGATGAACTTGAAAATATGACTGACTCAGACTAGAATCTGATCCTGGGCTCGAGATCGCCAATATCCATATAGCAAGGGGTGAGAGAGATGATATGCACAACGATTCAGACACGGAAGACGACTGCTGCCCACAGGCCCGCACCCACCCTTATGGGTCAAGAAACTAGTCCCGGTGCCGGCAGACCTTTTGGCGAAGTTGCTAGCTATACAGAGCTCCACAAGGCCATGACCGATGAGCCTTGGAGCCCATTCTGATCTGAAAACGACTTTAATTTGGCAAGCTGGTTTGTCGGGAGCAAGGTAGCCAAGTGGCAGATCGACGCGTACTTTCCCCAAGGTTTGGGCGGTATGGGTAGCAGATCATTCCGGTCCGCCTATACCGTGCTACAACACGTCAATGTACAGGACCCATTTCGTGAATACTTTGTGTGGGCGGAAGCCAGTATTGATGATGGTCGACATGCAACAACTTTCTATCATCGAACTATTATTGACTGTGTCTGCTACGTGATCCGCCAGGTCGCATATAGCTCGGATATAGTTTACGCACATATTTGAGAATATGATTCAAGTGGGGAGTGATTATATTGAGAGATGCATACGGCAGACTGGTGGTGGGATATACAGGTATGAGATACGTCCTGATAGGTCATGGGAGAGGTGGTTCCAGTGCTAACAGCCCATTCCGTTCCTTGATAGAAAGCTTTGCCCGCGGGATCAACAGTGGTTCCCATTATCGGATTGTCTGACCAGATGCACCTTACCAATTTCTCAGGAGATAAGAAAGCCTGGCCAGTATACATGACGATCGGCAATATCCTTTCACTAATAAGAAACCGCCCTGCCAAGATGCCAATCCTGCATCTGGCATTACTTCCACTACCCCCAAGGTTCACTGGCAAATCAGCCCATGCCAACGAAGCCCAGCGGCAGACAAATGCAAATACCCAGCGGGCTGTCTTCGATCTTGTCCTGGCACCATTACAGCCGGTTGCACAAGAAGGAACGGTAATAGATTGTGAAGATGGCAAAACACGCCCTTGTTTTCCCATTTTGTTGGCCTGGATTGCGGATCATGCTGAGCATGCAGCCTTGGAAGGAATGGGCAGTCAGTCATGCCGAAAGTGGGAGGTCCCGTGCGCGGAGCTCGGTGGGGATCCGCAGTGGATATATGAGACCCGCGACTACATGCGATATAGGAAGAAAGCCTTGCGGCCTGAGCCGGCAGAAGCGGCCGGTATTGCAGAATACTTTCAGCCCTTGGCGGTCAAAATTGGAAACAATGTATTCATTGAACTGGATTGAGTAAGCCCCATGGACCTACACAAGCCGGACGTCTTGCACACCATCTACCTTGGCTTATTCAAATATATGATGGAGTGGGTGGAAGGATTCCTGAAAAAGGATAAATGAGAACAGGCGTTCGACGATGCTTGGAAAGAAATTCTGCCTTATCCGAGATTCAGCGTACCCAAAAAGGCCTATCGCGAAATCACACAATGGCAGGGAAAGGAGACATCAGCAAAAAAAAGTACCTTGCGTTCTGTCTCTCCCCGCTCACCCTGTGCGCCGGACGTTCCAGGCGCTTATAACATAAACTCCTGTTCTGGGTGCGTTTGCCCGGGCTCATTCCGTCTGGAAGTGAAAGGGCCGCGTCCAATGTGTCTGGACGCGCAAGTCAGCATCCGGACGCATTGGACGCGGCCCTTTTTGCGTCCTGACGCATTTGACCCCCCCTGGGGCAGCCACCCCCCTGTAACTCTACCCCCAGCGCCCTGCCTCTTCATACCTTCGCTCCCAATGCACCCGTTCCTATGCTGTGCTTTTGCAGACGTCTTGCGGCCGCGACATTTCTCCTCCCGGTCTCCGCCCCAGATACCCCCGCCCGCCAGCTTTCTTTCCATGATACCCTCTCTCCTTAACCCCATCACGAACGTCTCCCTGAATCCATTTCTCATCCGGAACCACACCAGCATCACCTCCGCTTCTCCCACACCCGTGGATTCCCTCAGTCCTCTCGCGTATTCGGCGGACATTTTCCCGTCATTACTTCCTCCGCCCTCATGCCTCCCACCATGTTCAGCCCTTCCTCCTCCACCCTCTGATCCCAGCCCGTCTCCTCCCATATCCAGAGGACGTCCCCCCGCTCTTGCCCTTTCGTGCGGCTCTCTCCTCAGCTCTCCACATCCTATCTCGTCTACTCCATGCCTCTCGCCGCCTCCCCGGCCTCTTACAGTCCGCTCGCGGGCTCCCACCGTCTTCCCCGGCTTCT
>Ga0307517_10005737_pt1 | contig 18583 bp, 8 predicted proteins | sample 23_EM_MG_FD_194515 | JGI IMG/M metagenome (GOLD analysis project Ga0307517, IMG submission 194515) | Populus trichocarpa ectomycorrhiza microbial communities from riparian zone in the Pacific Northwest, United States - 23_EM | ecosystem: Host-associated > Plants > Roots > Unclassified | place... | reverse complement strand
CACCAATAACATGTCAAACATTACATCCGATGATGAGCACTGTTGTTTTCATCAATTAATATTCACATAAATCTTAAGGTTAGTCTACGTGATCAAGGTTTATAAATACCTTGGTCACTAGGTAAACAAAACATGTTACAATTTTCTCAAATTCAACACTTGTATTTTCTGTAATTTTTTTTAAAAATCCTCTTATCCACCTAATAACTTAAACATCATATAGTCTCCCTCATTTCACATTTTTCAGGTAAACTTCCAATCACTAGTCAAGCCCAACAGTCAGTAAACCCAGATATAAAGCTCATATTAAGCCTATATTTCTTGGTTGAGGACCAGAACCCATGAAAAACTCATTTATGTGTGAGGTTTTTTCACAACTTCATCATATTTGTTTAATTTGGATTCAAAATCAAAAACTTCATTAACAACTGTAATATAAGAAACATTAATTTTGTACTCGATAATTTTAATTGATTGGACTACAAGTTAGCCACCACAAACAAAGAGGAGGGGGTTAAGGGGTTGATTTTGTGCATATGAGAAAGAAAATTAACGAGGAATAGAATTTAGATGATGTCCTCTCTTTCTAGGAATCTTCAATCATATAATTATTATATGGTTAATAAGAATTTCATATAAGTAATATTTGTTAACTGTGTTATTAGATTAGATGGTATTTAGGTCATAGTATCATATCATAGAGGCTATTAACCTATAACAATCAATTATTTTTTTTTTAAATGTATGCTTTCATGAATAGTTATTTATCATATTAGTTTCTAATTTTAATATAGTTATTATATCCCTATATTATTGGTTAATATAAGGTTGTTTAAAGCATTTTTAAAGTTTAGATATTCATAATATAATGTCAAGAAACTACTTAAATTTCTTTTATATAATGATAAAATTATTCTCAAATTATTTATATTAAAAATATAAAGCTTTTAAAAAAATGAATGATCCTAATTTATATTAAAAATCACTTAATTACTGGTAAATTGTTAAAACATTAATTTAAAGTAATTCAACCCTCCAGAAAAACACGGTCACCAAAGCTAGTTTGATAACTTTAGAAAAAAGAAACCGTGTAGAAATATACAAATTATTATATAATGCAAGGGAGGGAATTAAAATGCGACGTTAAAACTAATCTAGACTATGGGCTATTTAAAGAGTTGAAGCCCAACTTCTAATAGGACTTTCAAAAATCAGTGGAGGCCCATCATATCACTGTCACCGCATGTCCGTCCCAGCTTCGGTTTCATTTCACAAGCTGGTCAAACCTAGCTTATAAGAATTTCAAGAATTTTTTTATTTAAAAAAATTAAAACAATTATTTTAATGTTAACAAGGTAAACCTGTGTTAGGGTGTTTGAGAAGGTAGCGGTTACTTTTCAAAATACTTTTTCATTCTAAAACATATTAAAAAAAATTATTTTTTAAAATTATTTTTAATATTAGCATATCAAAATGATCTGAAAGTATCAAAAACATATTAATTTGAAGTAAAAAAATAAAATAAAAAATTTTCAAATTTTTTCAGAAACGTTTTCCGACCATAGTATCAAACACTCGTACTCGTATCGATTTTCTTTACCTTATCTTTTAAGGGTGGGTTATTTTATTTTTTCATAAGCATCAATAAATTATCAAAACTTTGGTGCCAAATTAAGTCCATGACACATTCTGAGGCATCAAAAAAAATTCTCAAGACTATATTCAACAATATTTGGTATAATTTCCGCATCAAAAAAATACAATCATGCGAAAAGCATGGTTCATGGACTATGAATAATTTTAATAATGGATGGAAGTAAAATTATGAGGGTATCTAATAATTTCTCCGAATAATATTATTGCATTTGAGTTTTTATTTTTTTATCCTGGGTGAGTTATTCGGAGAAATTAATTGGTGCTCACTTGTTACTAGAACTAGTGTTTATACCCAAAATATACATAATTCAATTAATTATTGCAAGATTTCATTTTTCACAGATCAAACCTGAATATTCAAGAAACATGATGGACTAAGGCGTACAAAGCCAATAAATTATCCATATTGCTAAAAAAATAAAACATGTGGGGTGAATATTGTGCAACCGGCACTGTTCTCCCCCTCATGAAACACTGCTCATGGTGCTGTTTATTTTTTAAAAAATTGTTTTTGTTCTCAAAGTTTTATTTTGGACGATTTGATCCTAATTGAAGGCCAATTGATTTGGATTAATAGGCAAGGGTGGAATTGAAAGAATAGAGATCAAAATTAAAAAGACGTCAAACATGGATGGCGTGCAAGAAGTTTTAGGAAAGATACACTTCAGTCCTTTAATTTTAAAAATAACATAAATTATACAATTTCGGTGCTTCAATTTTTTTTCAAGTTTATTTTTGGTACACAAGTTTATTTTTTTAATTTTTTAATTCCTAATTGAGAGAGGAGAGAGAGAAAGGTCGCTAGATTTCGGTTGTAAAGAAAGAAAAATATCATTAACACCGATTTATACCACCAAAACAGTTGATATTTATGTTCAATGATTTTATTTAATGAGTAGAGTTTATATTAGTTGTTACCTTTAAAATTCATAAAAACACAAATATAAATTTTGTTTGATTTTTTATTTCAAGTTGATGTTAATTTTTAATATGGTTTTTTGGACGTGTCAAAATATCTAGTTTAAAAACTTTTGCCGTGAAGCATGCCAATAATTATGGAGCAAGCAACACGGGTGGGCGGCAATAATTTATTTATTTTCAACTATCTTTTATTATTTGGAAATAAACTGTTTTATTTTAATCATATTTCTAATTAATCTATTTTTTTATTAAAATGTACCTGGTCATTAAATTTAATATTATTTATAAATAGAGAATTATTTTCATATTTTTTGAGTCAGCCCTAAAATACATATTTTCTTTGTAAATTCATCTTTTCAGTTCTATGCTTCATGTTTATTTTCACTTATATATTTTTTTAATTCTAATTTTTTATTGCATTATTTGTTGCTTTCTTTACCTTTTTCTTAGTGTATTTTAGTCTTTCTCTATAAAAAAACATTTACAATTTATTAGGTTTTTCTATTTAACAACCGCAACTAATCTCTTAGTGATATACTTTTGATTTAATTTATTGTTTTTTATTTTGATTTTGACTATATATTTATAAAATCTATATCCAATTGATTTTAAGATACTTATCGCCTCTATATATATAAGATATATTGTAAGAAAGAAAGTTTCATTAGTAACTATGCTTTACTGACGTATTTGATTAGCATATTCTAAACATATTATATACGCATATGTATGATTAGCAAAAATCAAGTTGTGGTATATTTTACATGGAAAAGCAACCGTTGCTTCTCTTGATCACAATCATCTTAGCTGCTGGAGCATTTTTGGAAAAAACAACAGCCTCCCATCTCCTATGAGACTATGGTCTCCTGCATTTTCGTGCCATGGAGGGCAGATTCTAATGTCACTCGATCCATCTTGCACCGTTCCTGTTTTCTTTCTATTCTGCAACTACTTGTATCTCCCTGGCCATGGCAAGTAGATGGTTCTTTGTAGAGGAAGAATGAAGGGCTGAGCCTGAGCCTGGAGTGGAGAGATTCAGGCAACAACTGATTCTTGTGGCCATGCATTCTCTTTTGCAGAGAATAGAGGGGCCGATAGCATGGTAGCTGACAAAAGGCTGCCTGCGTTAGGACACTTGAATCAAACCAGTGAAACCACCATTCGTTGAAAGTTAATGAAAAAAGATTAAAGACAGAAAAAAAAAAGTTCTTTAAGGGTCATGTTGCTTCGGGCTTCAATTAGTCGGTTCTTGGGCTGATTCTATGTTTAGGTTTCAGCCTTTGGGTGGATTGTTTTTTACTACCCTTGTCTTGAGCCTAGTTTTGCCTGTTCGTATTCCGTGACCATGAGCATGCAGGTTCCTTGTTACTTGTTCACGTCATTTTTAATGTCTTTTTGAAAGTATTTAAAATTAAAAAATTTAGTTTCAATGTATTTAACTATTAATGCTATCATAACATAATTTAAGGTTCCCCAAAACTATCCTTTTCTTTTAAATAAAAAAAAAGCTGAAAAATAAAATAAAAAATATAGAAGACAAGCGACTTGATTGACAAAAACAAATTAAAAAATGATCTACATGTATAAATAAGAGATGGAGAGACCAATTTGGATCTTCGACTTTTTCTAGAAACTTGATTGCATCATTGAAGGACCTAACTGTGAAAGATAATGCAAATTCAAGATTAGACTTAAAAAATTGGACGAATTTGCATAAAAATGATGTTTAAGGACTTAATAATTAGATTTTTAATAGGTTGATTTGATTTAATCAAAGGTCTAATTAAGTTTATCAATTAATTTAGGTTGAGATTAAAACAATTAATTAAGTGCAAGGACTTAATTATACTTTTAATGGATCAAATTAATTTATTAAGGACTTGCTTGGTGAAAAACTGAGTTTGGAAACTTAATTTGGGATTAATTGATTAGTTTGGAATTATTTTGGAGGACCAAATTTAATTTTTACAAGCTTAATTGGATGAAATTAAGGGTGAAACTGTAAGAAAATCAAAGTTCAGGGGTCAATTAAAGGTCAAATTGAAGAGTCTCAAAACTAAGGACCAAAATGCAAAAGGCATAGAAGTTCAGTAACTGAAATAATCAAAATCAGGGGTTAATTTGAAAGAAGTTGAAAGTTTGATGGTTGATAGGGGTTAAATTGGAAACCAATGACCAACTTCAAAAGGGCGCTTAAATTAGAAAAGTTGAATCAAAGTTTCTAGAGGTACGATTGCAAAAATTAAAAGTTTCAGAGTCAATTGAGGGTGCATATCCCATATTGAAAAAACAGGGACAAATTGAAGTTTGAAAAATCTCAATTAGAAAACCCTAATTTCTAAAATTTAATTTGAACGACATGTCACCCATCTTTAATGAAGAGAACGAATGACATGTCGTTTATTTCTTATTAGCCATCTTCTTCAGCCGAGAAGGCTGATTGAGTTGCCACCTTCAGGCAAATGAACATGGCATCTCCGACCACCTTAAAAGCACCATACTGATGGATTAAGAATCACCTCCTCTACAAGGATCAGTTATCCTCGTCGCATGTTTATACCAACATTGGCTCAATAAACTCAAAAACATCTTGTTCGGAGTTGACAATTTTAAGTTGATCGAGAGCTCACTTTCCAATCAATGAATGTGGAGTTTTTGACCTCAAAATCATATGAGATTTAATCTCCATGGTAGATATACATTCCCTTTACAAGGATTAGTTACTCATATCCCACGTTTACATCTAGTTTGTCACAATGATTGAAGAAGAAAACCACCATGATTGTTTAAACTCGTGGCTACCTTCTCTTCATAGGTTTGAGCTCAAAAAAGACAAAAGGAACTATAATGCACCTTTCAAGGGAGGTTAGAGGAGAGAATGAACAAGAATCCTCTGTAACAAAATTTATGGTTTTGTTTAGTTTATAAAACGTTATTCTTGAGCACACTAAAAGGATCCTAAAGAGAATTATAGAGAAACTCAGATAAAAAAAATACATAGAAATCAATATGATACTTAGAATAGAAAGGAACGAAAGGTAACAAAAATTGTGTTTGAAAAAGAAAGAAGGGAAATCTAGATCAATCTGAGATTGAAAAAAAGATGAAAATCAAAAGAAAAAAAGCAAATAAACCAGAGAAGGAATCAACTTTCTCATTGCTAGGTAAACCTTCAAAATTTGATGAGAGGGTGGAGCTCAATAAGCACACCTTTTTCCTCTTTATTTTTGTCTTTTAAATTACTATTTATGATGTTTGTTATGCATCTTTTGAAGTCATTTATTAATTTGAAGGCCTTGAATATAGCTTGTATATGATAAAGTTTTGTTTATTGTCTTGTTTTGATGTGTTAAAATATGATTATGGAATGGAAAATGTTAGTATAAAATATTGTTTTTGCATGTTTTGATGTTAGGCTTATATTTAAAGTTATGACAATATATTTTAGGTTTTGATATTGTTGTGGTTTAGTTTGTTTTAGGTTAGTCTACTTGGTATGCTAAAGTTATAAACATGTTGTTTAAGCTTCAAGACAATGTATATGATCAATGGAATAATGTTTATGTATAAGGAAATGCTTTTTTTTTCTTGCTATAATTATAGTTCTTGTTTGTTGTTTTTGCTTTAAATCTTTTGTTTCTTATTGTTTTGATGATTCCAACAATTAGTGGTAAGCATGCTTAAGCTTAGGTTGCTAGGTTTAGGTTGTTTTTCTTAGTTTAATTGTATTTTTTTAGGTTTAGACCTTTTGTTGGGTTTCAAGGTATGCTGACTTTTCTAGGTTGACATTCATCCATTGAACTTTTTCTTAAGTCATTATTTTCTGAGTCATTTTGGTCGATTGATGGTTTTTATATGTGCATGAATGTATGTTGATCTTTAAACTAAGTTTATTTTGTGGCTTACAAGCCCCAATTTAAGGGTTTTTTATCTTTATTTTTTTTGTTTTATTTTTTTTTTTGCATAAAATCAAATAATCGTGACATTTGTTTGATTATCATGATGATTCAGCATCATATTTTATTTTTGAATCGTGTCTTTATATGTCTTTGTGCCTTTATTTTGATTTGATTTGGTCTAATTTTTGAATTTTTGTGTCTAGGTTTCTTCGCAAGTTCTTGGAGTTTTTAAGCGAATTCAAATGCCTTTTCCCTTTTGATCTTTGTTTTCTTCTTCTTTTGTTTTTGTTTGGGTCGTGTTTAAGGGTTTGTGTTTTTAGGTCAGGAAGCTCAGCCCACGTGGCTGGGCTGAACCCAATTTTCAAAGGTATAAGGACCAAATTAGAAAAAGAAAAACATCAAACTTTGATTGAATGATGAAATTGAAAACCACCAACACCTTAACAAAAAAAGCCATGGAAAAAAATTAGAAATTAAAAGAAGAAGGATTAAATTGAAAAATATTATATATGACAAATTATAATTGATGAATAAATTGAAAAAAAAATTCACAAAAGGGCCAAAGAAAAAGAATCACAAATCAAAACAATAAGGACCGAGCTGGAAAAGATAAAATATGTCAAATTGAAATTGAAGGACTAAATTGAAAACAAATAAAACTTCTATAAGTAAAAAAGAAAAAATAGAAATAAAAAGAATAAGAATTGAAATTGAAATATGAAAAAAAAAAGGGGACAAACCTAGATTTTTCGGGAAAAGAGAGAAAAGAAAAAAATGTCAACTGATAATAAACCGCCACACCGACGATGACACGTGCATCACTTGGTGAAAGAGGACGCGGCGTCGCATCCAACAACATGATGGGATGGCTAATTTGGTCACCAGGAGGTGCCGCAAATACTGCCCAAATAGTGTGGCGCCACCCACACATTGACACGTGTTTACCACGCGTCAACATCTTTATTGATTAAAAAAATAATATTTTAAGAGAAAATGACCAAATTACCCTCTATTTTTTTAGATTCACCATAAAACCTATATATGAAGCCCAAAACACCCATGGGTCCATGGTTATTTTCTCAATGACTTCAAGAGCAAAGTTGACTTTTTGCTGTTTTGAAGAAAACAAAGGACAAAAATACCCTTTGTAATCCGTTTTATTTTTTTAAATCAGGGGTAATTAAGTTATTTAACTCTTTAAGAAATTTTAAAAGGACATATACCCCCATACAATCATTAAATGATTAATGGTCCACATAAAAAACTAAAATACCCTCAAAACCATTGTTTATGATTTTCTATTTGAAGGGCAAAAATATTATTTTATTGTAGTGATGAATAGGAAAATGTGTCTATGGCTATAGGGAATTTGTCTTCTGCTTTAATTGTTTTTTTTATTATTCTTTTACTCCTATTTTTTTATTCTTAGTATTATTCATAAATGAAAAAAAAAAGAATTTAGAAGTTGTTAAAAGAATCTTGAAATAGTAATGTTACACATTTTTTACCCTTCTCTAAATGAAAGCTTCCTCGGTAAGAAAAATCACATTATGAACTTGATTAAAAGTGCTCGTAGCAAAATTGTCCAAAAAGTCCAACAATTGATTTTTTAAACATCTCTTTTAATTATAAGATTCAATGTGTTGTTAAAAGGTTATTTTAATGAATATTTCCTTGTTTGATTTATTTTAAATGATGCATTTTTATGGATGCTTTTGATTTTTTTCTTAATAAGAAAATATTATGATTAATTTTTAATAATTTATCTAATGATAATAAAAAGAGAGATAAATAAAGTATTTGAATTTATATGATTTTTAAAAAGAAAATATAAAAAATATTTTAACAAAACAACTAAAAACAAATGAGATCCGTTAAATGTTGATATAAATGTTGAAACATGTTAATATATTTTTTAAAAATGTTTAGATAACAATTTCATGTCATAAAGGGTCATAAGTTCAAACACTAGCTGTGATAATATTTTGTATTATATTACAGACGACATATCATTTATGTTTCTCTCTTAAGAAAAAAAAAATAGCTTTTTTTTGTAACATGCCTATGGATTTTTTTATTGGACCTTTGATTTTTTATAGGTTTTTTTTTATTTTGATTTTTTTCAACTCCATCCTTTAATATTGGGTTTTTTAATGTTTTATTTTTTATTTAATTTTATCTTTTAATGTTAGGTTTTTATTGATTTTTTTTATTAGTATTGAGTTGCTTGTGAATCGGTTTTTGTATTTTTTATTATATAATAAAATAAAATAAAAATAATTCAATCTATTGGAGTTAATAGCTCGGGTTACGGGTTTAGCGGCTGACTAAGATGAATTTGGCCTGTTATTTTTTTCAAGTCGAATCGGAATTTTCAAGTTTGGAAAAAAAAAAAAAAACAAGAAGAAGAAGAGGAGAGGAAGAACATTATTGAGATCAATTCATCAACATTAGCTATCACTTTCATCCATATTCCATAATGAAAAACTAATCTTAGTTGCAGCCTCCATCATGAGCACAAGCAGTGGTGGATTCCATTTCCACATGAGTTTCTTCTCTTGGTAGGCAAAAACATTCATGTGTTTTATCAACACAGACACCTCGTCCTGATGGACATTGAAAGGAGCAGTCAATATCACGAACACATTTTGCTGCCTCCACTGATCTTACTACTACACCTGCATAAATACTCAAGAAAAAACATCAGTTTTCCAACACACAAACCCTAAGCGAAGGGGTGGTAAGAAAGCGAGAGAGACTCACTAGAAGTAAAAACTACGAGGATGAGCAAGAGCACAGGTTTCAAAGAAGCTTTCTCCATTTCCTAACAGTGATTTATATGCTAGAATGTATTTAATTAAATAGTTATGGTATAGAAATGGGGGGGAGCCGATACTATTTTTATAGGCTAGGGAATATTTTTGAGGAAATGTTAACAAATGTTTCCAAATATCCTTCCTACTTGTTTATGGGATAGATACATTACTTTATATATATATCATAGTTTTAAGACCCGGCCCGGTCCAAGACCTGGGTTCCTGGTTTTGACCGGGTCACCGGGTCGGCCGAGTCAGTTCTTTTTTTTTAAAATCAAAATGACGTCGTTTTAGTAAAACAAAAAAACAAAAGTCAACGGGTTTTCAGCCGGGTCAGACGAGTCATCGGGTCAGCTGGATCACACCCGGTTTTTTCTTTCCCTGTTTTTTCTTCAACCCGCCCCGGTTCCAGCCCCAGGTCAGCCAGGTCCCGGGTCGACCCGCCGGACCGGATCGAATTTCAAAACTATAATATATTACCTTTCCTGGTTAAGAAAAGTTTCTGGATCCCTTTCTATCCAAGCATAAAGGGTTTCCAAGTATGTACCACCTGTTTTTTTTTTATCAGTAATTAAGAATGGATACTCAAGTCAGTCTTGGAAATTCATTAAAATAATAATTTTTATATTTTAAAAAAATTATTTTTAATATCAATCTATCAAAACATTTTAAAACATAAAAAAATTAATGATAAGTGAAAAAGAAAACTTTTTAAAATAAAGTTTCAGCAGCGTTTTTTAATACGGTACAGTGTGGTACAGTGTTGAGAATGACCGTTTTTTATTTCGGGAATCAGGGCTCGCTTAACTGGCATGTGCTGGAAAAATTCTTCCATGGGCTTAGCATTTTCAAACACCAAAACAGGGCCCACTGATAAGGTCGCTAGTCTAAGTTCAACGGCTGATAAATATTAGGTCCAATTGAAGCCCAGCTCAGAATGGGTCCAAAAATCCATTGATTGTATTGGCCATGAACATGCAAGATTTCACGAGAAGACGAACATCTAGTTAACTAAAGCTAATTTTAGCATTGAAAATACTGTGGATATAGATATTTGTATTCTTTACTAGAATAGGGTAATAATGTTTTTTTTTAAAAAAAATTAAATATTCTCATATTGAGAGTATTTATGTCTTTTACTTTTTTAAATACAATAAAATGATAACTTTACCTTGATAGAAAAAAAATTAAAACATTCGTGTAAGGGCTTTTTGGTCTTTTCACCATGTTTTTTTCTTGTTATTACCGATTTTATGAAGAGAAATTTGGTTTTTTTACATAGATTAAATATTATTTAAATGGAAGAAAGTGTAGGCGCTTGTGGAACAAGCGTCAATGCTTGGGAGGCATTCGTGCACTTTGGATAGTGGCTTCTGGTGGCAAAAATTCACCTTCCGCCATGTTATTGGAAGTGTAGCTTTGTTTTTTTTTTTTTCTGTTAGTGTGGCATATGTTGGTAGTAGTGAGGTGGTTTGTTGTCGACGAGCTTTTTTTTCCCTCCCTTCTTTTTTCTCTCCTCCTTAAAAAAAATTATAATTTAACCATTTTTATTATTGATATTTCAACTTCAATCCTTATTCTTTTGATTTCTAGTTTTGTTTCTTGGCTCTTTTGTAGAAATTCTATTTGTTTTCAATTTCATCCTTCCATCTCAATTTGTCATATTATTTTTTGAATTTGGTCCTCATTCTTTTGATTTTTTAGGTCTTTTGTTGAATTGATTTTTCTTTTCAATATCACCCCTAAATAAAATATTTATTTTTATTTCTTATTTCAATTCTGATCCTTATTCTTTTGACTATTTTTTTGTCGTTTTGTTAAATTGAATTTTCTTTTCGATTTCATCCTTTAATCAAAGAAAAAACTAATTTTGTACTTTAAATTTGATCCTCATTCTTTTAATTATTATTTTTTTGTTTTTAATCCTTTTGTATAATTAATATTCTTTTTTCAATTTCATCCTTCAACATTTGAATGATTGGAATTGGGTGTCATGGTTTTTCCAGATAGAGTGTTTCTGATTTAATGATTGGGGTCACAAGTTTGAAAAGTTAATGTGAGTTGACAGTAGTTTTTTAAAAAGAAATAGGCTTTGTGATTTTTATTGTTTTATTTTCTATAGAGTTATTCTAATCTCATGACTTGGGTTACGGGTTTGGCGGGATAACCCGAGTTATATTCCTCAATTCACATGTTTTGTTGAATAGTTAGTGACAAATGAATGTCACTTAAGTATACCTACTTATTTCATTTCTTAACAAATCAAGGTTAGGTCTAACTAGATCACTAGTTTGTGTTATGTCACGGGTCAAATAAAAAAAACAAATGCTAAAAAAATATTTAGACATTGCTAATGTGATTAAAAATATATATATTTTTTAACAATGAATTCAAAATTTATTGCATATTGGACTACATGTTTTTAAGAATTTTGAGATGGTAACACACTTAACAATACATTTTTAAATATTAAAACAATAATATATTGAACCAACTTGGATTAACTCAGGTTAATCAGCGAAACTCACGGATCGGATCATGAGATCATGATAGTTTTACAAAAAGCAAATCGAAACAAATAGGAAGCTTAATGTCCAATTAACTCAATTATGAAGAATAAAATTAGTAAAAAAATCAATATTTAATTAAAAAAACTTGAATGAACCCAAGTTAACAAACGAAACTCGTAACTTAGATTGTGCATCTCACTAGATTTAATAATCTTTTATCCATGAGATTACTTTTCATTTAATTATAAAATAATTATTTTTAAAAAATAAAAAAGAACAACCATAACAAACACGTGACATAAAGATAGAAAAAATAGGCCTAATTTTTCTAAGTTAAATAACACAAGGAGGTTTTTTATATTTATTTTAAGTTAAATTAAAAAAAATATCATGGAGTAACAAAAAAAAAATTTAAAAAAAAATTCAAGGACTAAAATGTATGAAATAACAAAAAAAAAGCTAGAGTGTAAAATATAGGTAACAAAAAAACATTAAAAAAACAAAAAAACAAAGCATGCCAAACATGTCGTCTAGAGCCTTAGAATCCAATAAACAGAGGATCGTTGAAAGATCCGGGCAATGATTTATTTTTTCCAAGATTTTTATTTTCAACCTCTTTTTTTTATCCAAAAAATCTAGAAAACATCTTAAAAACCTTAATAAACCTATTTATAACCTCAAACAATCCAAAAATTAGTTCAAAAACCCATAATCAACCTGAATAAAAAATATTTCTTGAGCTTAGATCTACTATCTTAAGGAACGGTAATGTCAAAGAACATCCCAGTAAAATTTTTCTTATTGAATAAAACTCATTGACACTAAAATTAACTATTTTAATGGTCGAAATTAATATCAATCAAAACTTTTTTTCTTTCCTATTATAATTTGACAAGATTTTTTTTCCAAACCCAAAATAGAAAATAAAAAAACTTTAAGACCATCATCTATTTTCAATGCCATTTCCACCCTATTCCTCCTCCTCCCAGTTTCTTACCTGCTTAAATCCACATTGAAATTTGAGGAAGCGAGGAGGAGTACACATGTGCACTGAGTGGCATCGCCTCCCCCATTTTCTCTGTCGTAATAAATGCCGACCTAACATGCTCGCTCGCCCGCTCGCCTGTCCAAATCCTGATTTCCCTATCCTCTCTTTTTTCTCACCCAAAAGAGAGAGAGAAATCATCATCCACAAGGTTGACTTATGGAGCAACATGCACATAACCAGTCCCAGACAGAATCTTTTATCTTCAAAAGAAGCAATCGCAATGATCAAGTGTTCTCACATGCCGATCACCTTGGGACCCCAAATATGGTTAAATGTCGGTCCATATAAAAAAATACAATAAGCTCAAGATTCACCGTTAAAAGGTCTACACAACCACCGGAAAAGGACACCATCATTTCAATTCCATTTCCCCATATCTTCTACTAGCTGGAACAGGCATTCTTCCTCCCTGGCCTATACATGTTATCGGAGACAATCCAAGATCCAATCATGTGTGTGTTTTTTTTTTATTTGATGCTAGGAGGTCTTTTTAATTTAGTGTTTTTTTATTAATTTAGTTTGAATGGTGATATTTTAAATAAGATAAATCTGGTTTTAACATGAAAAAAAAATTAGATGGAACGGTAAAGTCAGGAAAATACGAAGAAAAGCTGACTCAAAAATACCATTTAACAACAAAATAATATAATAATTGATTTGACAAAGAAAACCAGACCACCAAATATGACTAAAAACGACGTCGTCACCGTTCAAACTTCTAAATCAAACCAGTTATAACTCTCGCCTCCAGGCTTCTACAACGAAAGAAAACACAGCACCTTCGTTTTTAAAACTCTCTCTCTCTCTGGATCACTAAAGCTGCGTCTCTTGAAACCCTAATTTCTCTCCCTTTCTCTAATCTGAAACCCTAACTCTAAGAAATCCCCGAACTGCCCTCTCCGCCACTAGCATTCTTGAAAAAAGTTCAAATCTTTCTACCTCCAACACTCGATTTCTACCCGAATGGACTCAGTGAGTCACCGCTCAATTAACTGAACTCAGCGAGTCACACTTTTGGTCCCTTGTTTTTACTGGCGGTGGGTTTTGTTAGGAATGTGAAAAAATGGAAGGAAATAATGGGAATTCTAGTGAAAATAGTAGTAGACCACCGATACCTCTCTCTGCTTCTACCACTACGACGTCGTGCAGACAGTGTTTTAGCATTGATCGTGTGCCTGTTAACTGTAAGAAGACTCTGGTTCGTCACAAGTCTCTTGTAAGTTTCTAAATTTTACACCTTTTTGGCATCTGGGTTTTTTTTATTTCGTGGTTAAAGAAATTGGGTTTTGGTTTTCTTTATGTTTCTGTGATTTTAATGGGTTTTTTTAGTTGGATTTCTATGTGTTGTGCGTTCTTTGTTGTTCGAGAAATTCAAGTTTGACTTTTGATTGGGTTGAATTGGTTTGTTACGTTTGATCTTGTTTTTCTTTCTTTCTAGCTTGTGTTGTTCTTTTAATATCACTATGTAATATATTTGTAATTATTGACTCTTTGAAGTGGACTCCTTGACAAGGAAGTTGTTAGTGATTTAATGAGAATGTTTTCCGAGGAGTAATGCTAATTTTGATTAAACATCTCATCCATGGTTTAACTTTTATTAAATTATGTAAGCACAAAAATCAGGTCAAGTTTAATTTTTATTAAATTATGTAAGCACTGGTGATCTACAGTTCTTGTTGCTGAGATTTTGACCTGATTTTTGTGCAGGTGAAGACAAAGACGTTGGATATCTCTGTTAAACCTCAGCTTGGTGCAGAAAATCATGATGCGGATTTCATTCCAGTTATCCGTTCTGGTGCATGGGCGGATATTGGCTTTCGCTCAAGTATGGAAGATGTGTTTTTATGTGCTGACAATTTTATGAGTGATTATGGACTCAAGAATGCTATTGATGGGCCCAATTCCTTTTATGGGGTACTAGTTTCTTTCTCTTAATTCCTCATATGATTCCTTGTGTGGGACATTCAAGAAACTGTTGGCTGTTCTTTGGTTAAAATGATGTGCGAGATATTTGTGATTTCCTTGAAGCATTGGCCCTTTTTGTTTATTTATAAATTTTCTCGTATCAAAATTCTTAAAATATGCAATTCACACCATAAAATCATTTCAGTTAAGTGAATAGCAGGCTGTTAGGCAAAACTTGAGGCCTTGAAAAATATAGCCTTTTTGTTTTTGCTTGATATTCAAGAAACGCAATAGCTTTACGTTTTCTTCAATTCTGCTGGTTCGAACCATAGTTGAAAGCATCTTTTTTGTGATTATGGCTATGGGAAAAAAATATGTTTTATGTATGGTTGATCGCGAGTGCGTTGCTGGTTATAGCATTGATATCAGCTATCGTGATGACAAGTATTAGTTGAAGTCAGTTCTGTTTTTGATGGTTAGGTGTTTGATGGACATGGAGGAAAGCATGCTGCTGACTTTGCAAGCTACCATTTGCCAAGATTCATTGCTGAGGATGAAGACTTCCCCATGGAGGTTGAGAGGGTTGTTGCTTCTGCATTTCTGCAAACCGACTCTGCTTTTGAGAAGGCTTGCTCCCTGGATGCAGCCCTTGCTTCTGGAACCACTGCACTAGCAGCTCTTGTTGTTGGGAGGTTAGCTTTTATCCATCCACCAACCGACTCAGCTCTTCTTGGAGCATTTAATGCTCACCAAACTAGGCTGTGGTATATTTTATTAGTTATAGATTATTAAGAATCTTTATCCCTGGTGCTTAGTTTCACCAATTACAGTACTGTTGAGTTAAGAAACAAAGGTAGATATGAGCTATCCAAGCTATAGTTGGGCTTTTTATGAACCTGAAATAGGTTGAACCACATTCTATATTCAAAGGCAAGCCTCCATCTGGATATTTCTTAGGGAGGCTGATAATATGAGTTTATTCAAGGAAATAAAAAGGCTGCAGCTAAATGATGGTAATGCTTGCCCTTAGGTCATATCTCGAAATGCACCCATAAGAGCCATTAAGGCAGGGTCTGTGGTTTTTCTCTTAAAGTTGGGTTGTGACGACTGAGTTTTCGACTACTTAATATGCTATTTATTTCTGATGACAGGTTGTTAGTTGTGGCAAATGCTGGAGATTGTCGGGCAGTTCTATGCCGCCGTGGCAATGCCATTGACATGTCTAATGATCATAAACCAATGTGCAGCAAAGAAAGGAAGCGCATCGAGGCATCTGGGGGCTACATTTATGATGGTTATCTCAATGGACTACTCAATGTGGCTCGTGCTTTGGGAGACTGGCACATGGAAGGACTGAAAGGTAATGGCAGTGATGGTGGACCACTAAGTGCAGAGCCTGAGCTTATGACTAGGCAATTGACTGAGGAAGATGAATTCCTCATTATAGGCTGTGATGGGATTTGGGATGTGTTCAGGAGCCAAAATGCTGTGGATTTTGCTAGGCGGAGGCTTCAAGAGCACAATGACCCAGTCATGTGTAGCAAAGATCTAGTTGATGAAGCCTTGAAGAGGAAGAGTGGGGATAATTTAGCTGTTATCGTGGTTTGCTTCCAGTCTGAGCCTCCCCGAAACTTGGTTGCCCCACGTCCAAGGGTGCACAGGAGCATTTCTGCCGAGGGTTTGAGGGAGTTGCAGAGCTTCTTGGATGACTTGGCAAAATGAGGCAGTAACATGTTCTTTCTCTTTCTTTCCTTCTTTTTCTAATTTAGAGTTTTAGCTGTAGTTCTAGATATTGAGAGAATTGAGTTCCAATTGTAACATATGCGGCGGTTTGTTGCTCGGTTAGAAGTTCATCTTGGCCTTGGCGGTTTGTTGCTCGGTTAGAAGTTCATCTTGTTTCAGCCTTTGTTTGGCCTGATCTAGACAGTTAATTTTTTGTGAAGACGGTTTGTTGTGCGGTATTAAACTTGTTCATCAATACTTGGAGCATTTACTAGAGTGTTGTGGTTTGGGTGTTTGATTTTGTTATAATGGTGGGTTCCATCTCTCTCTCCCTCCCCCTCTCGCTTGTCCTCTCGAGTCTAGAATGTTTGGTATGGAATTGAACATTTTCACTTTGTTGCTGGTGATTGCAAGCATGAATGCATTTATTCTGAACATGTACTTAACTAGATGTAGCAAGGTTTTATTGTCCAAGCATAAACATGTTTAAACAAGGAAGTTTATAGTTCAAGCAAAGTCATATAGGGCTAAAATTCAGGACATAAGATCTTGCAAGGATGATCTCTGCGACAGTTGTTGTAAGGTCATGAATTTGAGCTTTTACTAAATTTGGGAGATGATCACAACCACCAGGCACCAGTCCTAGGTCCTCTCACACACTTTCTTCCACCCTCAACACCTTTAAATGCTAAATTGATTACCTCATAAATACTACGACTTGAGCCTTGAAAAGTCCCCTCAGACTCAGAGAGGACCCCTACCATGTTAGGAAAAGAAGATGGGCCAAAGAAGTGAATGTTTTGAAACTAACACTATGCATGGCAAAAAACTATTGTTTCCCATTTTATTTTTCTTTCTTTCATAGACATCACCTTTTAGACAGGTTTGGCATGGATCTGCTTTCGCGCGCGCGCAGACACAAACCACATTTCCAACATGAGCAAAAATTATGATCAATAGAACTTGAAGCAATGATAAATTTCTGATTGCTTTGTACATTTATCTATGTAGAAAAGCAGAAAAAAATCTCATCTTCTCTGGAAGTTAAATGCTCTAATGGAGAATGCAAAGGTGAATGCAAATAGCACACAGATCCCAACAATTACGATTGCACAAGTTCCAACAAAGTCGTGCCGAAAACCGAAATAATTCCTCACGAAATCTTCTACTGTTTCATCACCCTCTAGTTTATCCTTGATGTCTCCATATTGCGAAGCAATCAATCCATAGAGGGTCCAAGAGATCGGACATGCCCAGAAGTACCATCTCCACCAGATAGGAATCCTCTGTCAGAAACAAGAGTTAATCATCTTAGTCCTGGTCTGTTTTTTATTTAGATTAGGTGGTATAGAAACACAAAGGAGGGTAAGTTACCGTTCGAGGAACAATGAATCCCGAGAAAAGATTCCATATTGCGTAGAAAGCAGATGAAACTATAGCAGCAACATTGTGGTTTGGCGTGACGGCGACAGTCATCATGCCATAGAAAGTCATGTATAATAAAGTGAAGTACATGAAGAAGATGTACCAAAAGAACTTGCTAACTGTCCAATCAAAACCAATCATGGTGTACACTATAACTCCATATATGAGAGTCTGAACTAAAACGTATGGGATTTCAATCATAACCTGCATAGAAAAACAAATGATTAGGTGAGGGAACCTTGCGGTTGATTTTCCTGGAATCTCAAAACAAGCATCAAGCAGTCTCTTCTGCATGTTTCCTGTATTTATATACCTTAAATCTTGACAGATGGATAATGCATTGATGAATTAATCAATTCCTTTCCACGAAGACAAAAAGGCTGATTAACAAAATCAATTTACCTGTGCAAAGGCATATGGCAATGCAGAATACATTCCTGCTGCTCTTTCTCTGTAAAATACTGTTCTCTCAATAGCAACAACTGGCTGCACTGATGTAGCATTCTGTACCCCTATGAAAAGAACAGCGGCGTACATAGAACCCATCGAATTAAAGATATCTTGTCTGTTCCTTCTGCAGTTCAGAACATTTCATTTATGTTAGAGAGCAAAAGAGGGGGGGGGGGGGGGGGTTAGCCCTTGTGTAAAGAATATTCTGCACGTCTATTTACCTTTTTGAGC
>Ga0307517_10005736_pt1 | contig 18583 bp, 16 predicted proteins | sample 23_EM_MG_FD_194515 | JGI IMG/M metagenome (GOLD analysis project Ga0307517, IMG submission 194515) | Populus trichocarpa ectomycorrhiza microbial communities from riparian zone in the Pacific Northwest, United States - 23_EM | ecosystem: Host-associated > Plants > Roots > Unclassified | place... | reverse complement strand
CTTGGAATTTAACCTGGAAAAGGCATCTGGGAACTCAAGAACAGGATCATCTGAATCTTCTTATCACAATGCTGAATAGAGTCTCTTTGAAACAACACCAAGAAGACTCTAAACTTTGGGAAATAGAAAAAACTGGCAAATACATAGTCAAATCTTGTAACACCCTCATTGACAGAATTGCTTATTCAGGTGTGTCCTCTTTCTCTCATCTTCTTTAGAAATATATAGTCCCTCCAAAAATAGAAGTTTTCACATGGTTATGGCTCTTCATGGTAGACTATGCACTAGAGATTTCCTTGTGAGAAGAAACTTAATTGACATTGATAGTAGGATGTCCTTTTTGTAATTCTGATAGGGAAACTATTGAGCATCTATTTCTTTACTGTCATGAAGTCTGGAAGTTACGAACCAAATTTATGTTTTGGATAGGTTTGCAATGGCGTATGCCTAGTTCTTTAGAATCTCTTATGACACAGTGAAGCGTCCTTATGGCAAGTTCCAACGTAAAGCTCTTTTCTCTTTGGATCATGGTATCATGTGGGGCATTTGGTTGGCAAGAAATCAAGCAATCTGTGAAGATGTTATGCCGGATTGGAACTCGGTTTCTGAACTGATATTACATCATCTTTCTCTTTGGTTAAAATGAGCAGAAAGGATTTTTTCGTACTCAGGCTTAGATTTGCTTAGAGGTTCTGAAGGCTTGCTGAGTTGGACTAGCAAGTCTTGATTTCACCCCCCTTCTTGCATCGTCCTTGCCTCCTTGGCTGCCGTGGGTTCTTGGCTCTTCTATTTTCATCTTTATATGCTTGTATGCCGAGCTCTTTTCAGTTCTGTTTGTAATCTTTCTTGCTACTTTGTCTTATTCTGGCACTAGCTTTTTTATATGATATATCACCTCGATTATTATAAAGAAAAAGATTTGTTTTTTAATGTAAGGGGAGATGGACAGAAATAGACATAGAATTACGTTATTGCGTTCAAAAGTCTAATAATATGCAGAGCATTATTCTTTGAACTCATTTACTGAAAAACGATTTGATCGTTGACGAATTATTAAGTATGGATGAGCATATTAATAGGTGGTAACTGATTTAGTTTAGTATTTAACTAGTTAGCTACCGTGTTATGTCATTGATTTATTTTTTATTTTAATAAAAAAAATTTTAAAAATCTAAGACTCGAAAACATTGGGTCCGACTGTAACGTCAAATCCACGAGTATTGAGTCTAGTTGCAATGTCAAACCTAACAATAATATTTATAATATTAATCATAATATTTAACTTATCTGCTAAAAATTTTATGTGTTTTAATCTTAAAAAAAATTATGATTTTTCTTTAATAGTAATAATAATTTTTTTAAAATTTATTAATGGTAATAATAATAATAATAATAATAATTTTACATTTTAAATCAAATCTATGTTTGTTTTCAATATTGATAATAATATTTTTTTCAAATTTATTAACTATTTTATTAATAATATTAATTCTAATAAAAATAATAATATTTATAATACAAATGATACTATTTTTAATATTAATACTTTTAATTATAATAAAAAAATAATATTTATAACACAAATAATTATATTTTTTTATATTAATACTTTTAATTATATTTAGAGACTCAAGAACCTTGGGTCATGACGCAGGACCCATTAGCTCTGAGTTCAAGGTTGTTAAAAATATATTTTTGAAACGGCACGGAAAATCTAAAATAAATTCGGATAGTAAAAACGGATCGTAAAATCATAAAGAAATTTTTTTCATATAAAGTTCAAACACCTTAAAATAAACAATTCAAATAAAAATCCATGCATAATTCAAATACCTTAAAATATATAATTTAAATATAAATTCATACATAATTTAAATAATTTTTTATTAACTAATAATTAATAAATTTAAAACAAAAATCTAAATATAAAAACAATTCAATAACCAACTCAAATCAATCCTGTAAGCATTTCTACCTCAGGGACACTTTTACCAACATTTGTAAAGCAAACCTGGCCATTTGAAAGCATCGGTGCCAAACTTCACTTCATAAAATATAGAGTTGATAGTGACACTTTTACCAACACCTTTCTTTCTGAGAACCATAATTGTACAAGAGAAATCAAGGGGTTCCTACCCAGCAGCCTCAAGAGTCAAGATGTTCTGTCATAGCACGATGAAACCAGCAACACAACCACCATTTCTACCTCACAGCTGCTCAGCTAATCCCAGTCTATATAAAACATGTGCAGCAACAACATTATGGAGAGTCTGCCCAAGTCTATATGCAAGCCGTAACACTTTTACCAACACCTTTCTTTCCAAAAACCATAATTGTACAAGAGAAATCAAGGGGTTCCTGCCCAGCAATCTCAAGAGTCAAGATGCTCTGACATGGCATTGGCAAGATCAAAACCAGCAACACAACCACCATTTCTACCTCGCAACCACTCAGCTAATCTCAATCTGTATAAAACTTGTGCAACAACAACATTATGGGAGTCTACCCAAGTCTATATGCAAGTTGCAACACTTTTACCAACACCTTTCTTTCCAAGAACCATAATTGTACAAGAGAAATCAAGGGGTTCCTGCCCAGCAACCTCAAGAGTCAAGATGCTCTGCCATGGCACCGGCACGATCAAAACCAGCAACACGACCACCATTTCTACCTCACAGCTGCTCAGCTAATCCCGGTCTATATAAAACCTGTGCAACAACAACATTATGGGGAGTCTGCCCAAGTCTATATGCAAGCCGAAAAAATTTCGCCCTGATCATCTGAAGTTTTTCACGCGTCTCATCAAACTCTTCTGATTCCCCGTTTGTAGGATCTTCAATCTGTTGGGATTGTGTATGAGAAACAGTTCCATTAGCACGAAGTTGCGGGGTTGCCCTGGGTGCAGGTTCCAATAGTGATGCAGCGCGCCCAAGGCCAGCTAGACGAGAAGGTGAGGGGGCTGCACTTCAGAGACTTTGCAGATGAAGATGCAATCTCAGGCGTTGCTGGTGATAGTCTGCTACTGCTAGGGTTGAGATTTGAGAATCAGAGAATGTGAGATTTGGGGAAAGGGGAAAGGGGAATTTTTATGAGACAAACTAGATAGAGAGGAGAGGACTAAGAAGAGTCAATAATTTTTTGTTAATTTTGTCAAACTCGGTAAATTCGATGCGAGTTTATCGAGTTTGACCGATTTTGATCTAGTTTGCTGGTTTTTCAGTTTTTTATCTGATTTTACATGTTATATCTATGTTGACTCGTAAAATTATACGATTTTACAAATCAACTTGCGAGTTTGACAACCATGCCTCGGTCCTGACGTTGGACCCAAGAGAATTGGATCCTGGCACAAGATCCATTAACATTGGATCCTGACGTAACAGTCTAAGAGAATTGGATCCTAACGAATAACCAATAGTCTTGGGTCAGGCATGATATAAAACCCAAAGGATTTGAGTCTGCACTCTAGCCACATCCAAGCTACTTGAGTGAGGTACCCCTTTCCAGCCTCAAGTTACTTAGGTATGGAAAAAGATGTCTGATCCAAGTTAATAATAACAATAATAATTGATTTTACCATTTAAATCAATTCTATGTTTTTTATATAGTAATAATAGTTTTTACAAATTTAATAATATTAATGAATATAATAATATTTACAATGTTAATAATAATATTAAACTCGACTAACCTAAGTTCTTATAATATTTATAATACAAATAATACTATTTTTAATATTAATACTATTAATTATAATAAAAATAATAATATTTATAACAAAAATAATAATTTTTTATGTTAATACTATTAATTATTATAAAAATGATAATATTTATAACATAAATAATACTATTTTTAATATTAATACTTTTAATTATAATAAAAATAATAATATTTATAACACAAATAGTTCTATTTTTTATATTAATACTTTTAATTATAATAAAAAATATATTTATAATACAAATAATAATATTAATAATAATAAAATTTAAAATATTTATAATACAAATAATAATTTCCTTGTATATGGCTGCACAGCAACCAGATCGGTGGGTCTGGCTAGGTAACCACACCCAGCCCTTTTTTGAAGTGTTTTGTCAGTCCCAACATTATTGAGTATTGTTGGGCAGGAGGACCCAACGTTGTTGGCTCCTATTGAAAAAGTTTTGGGCCTGACTTTGAAGCCAAACCCAACAATGTTAGGTCCAGCTATGAAGCCAGGGCCAATAGCTTTTGGCAGAGAAAGTAATGCCCCACCCCCCAAGCTGCAATTCTTAACAAAAAAAAAAAGCACAGTAGAGAAATGCCCCCTAGGGCTCTACAATATTTATAACCCAAATAATATTATTTTTAATATGAATACTATTAATTATAGTAAAAATAATAATATTTATAACATGAATAATACTATTTTTTATATTAATATGTTTAATTATAGTAAAAATAATATTATTTTTAACACAAATAATAATATTTTTGAGATTAATACTTTTAATTATAGTACAAATAATATTATATATAACACAAATAATACTATTTCTAATATTAATACTATTAATTATAATAAAAATAATAATATTTATAACACAAATAGTACTATTTTTTATATTAATACTTTTAATTATAATAAAAAAATATTTATAATAGAAATAATACTATTTTTATATTAATAATTTTAATTATAACACAAAAATTAATATTTATAATACAAATAATTTTTTTACTATTAATAATAATAAAATTTAAAATATTTATAATATATATAATAATATCCTTGGGTGTGGCATAGCCAGACCCAGCCCCTTTTTGAAGTGTTTTGGGTCTGGCTCAGCAGGACCTAACGATGTTAGCTTCTTTTGGAAGTGTTTTGGGCTTGACTTGGCATCTAGACCCAATAACTTTTGGCAGAGGAGGCAATGCCCTCAGCTGCAATTGTTGACCCAAAACACAACATAGTGTCCATTTCCTGGGCTGCTGTCAAACGCGCAGGTCTGGCCCTAGTGTCAAGGCTTGAAGCTGAGTGCCAGGTGTCTGCTTTCTGGGTCGTGGAACCCCACCAAAATCTGAACTGACCATTTTCTCCCCACCCCCTGCAGTCTTTGCAACTCTTTATGGCAAGGGCAACCCTATCATTACATCTCCCTAATTTACAGTGCTTTTAGCAAAGAGCAAACCAAAACAGTGTAGTTCATATGAAAGCACTCACAGTCTACAGTAACTCTCGCTACAGTAAAACACTGATCCCTTTTAGTTATAGTTAATTAGCAGCCTTCTAAATAAGCCATAAGATGTCAAGTTGAATATTAGTATTAAAGTTTGCAATATTTTTCTTGATACTAGCAAGTCAATTCGATTTTTCTAATTAAAAAATTATTGAAAATTTCAAGCATAAATAAATTGTATAATTATTATTTACTAGTATAGTTATTATTTAATAATTAGTATAGTTATTATACTAGTTATATATTATTTTTAGACCAATTAAATAATATCACGATAATGAAACAAAAAAATAAAGGTTAGTAATATTTTACATGATTTGAAAATAAATAAATTGTTATAAAATCATATATTATATGTGGATGTCTAGATGTCTTCCTACACCCCTTCATTATTATGTTCATTCATCATCATGAAGTTCATTTGAATATCTTCAAGTTCATTTGAATCTACATCTTCTTATGACCTTTGAGCTTAAAAATATTTATGTACATGTGCCTATAAATAGGAGTATTGTTGAAAGGATATGATACACACATATAACTATAAATTCATATGAAATAAAAATGTTCTCTCTTCATCCCCTTAATCTTCATTGTTCTTATATATTCTATTTACTCTTTATTAATTATATTGTTATATTATTGTATGCTTCATGATACATAGTTTTACAACACGTTATCATCACGAATTGCTCCTCGCTTTCATCTTGAATCAGACAATCATATTTGGTAAGAAGTAGAAGCATGAATTTCACTACAACAATTAACAGTTTTCCCGACGATCATTTTCCATTGGTGTAAGATTACCATTCTATCAGTAAAACTTTTATCGACGACTTCCCCGATAGAATTTGTTCATCGGAATACCGTTTGTCGGTGATTCCATGTTCGGTCGCTACTCTTGTCGGTAAAAAAAAGATAACAAATGGTTTTACAGACAGAAAATGCGCACACAAAAATATTCCCACTGTAAATATACCGACAAAATTATTCCGTCTGGATTGCCAACAATAAATCATCGACGGACCACGACGTCGGTGATTGTGGCATATTTAGTAAATATTTCATAACTCTCTGTAAAATACCGACGGGCGGATTTCATCTATAGAAGCGTCGGTGATTGTGGCATATTTAGTAAATATTTCACAACTCTTTGTGAAATTCCAACGGACGGATTCCATTTGTAGAGACGTCGGTGACTGTGGCATATGTAGTAAATATTTTGCATCTCTCTGTGAAATACCGATAGAATAATTTCGTCTGTAAATCTATCGGTTATAATTTAAAAATATTTTTAAAAATAAAATTGCGTAGAATAAATAATATAAAATTATATAGAATAATAGTAAAAAAAAATCAATTAAGCAAATAAAATTGTATAAAACATTAAAATTAGAAAAATAAAGTTAAATAATATTCTTCCAAATATTCATTACAATTTTAAAGTGTTTCCAAAAAAAAATTGAACTAGAACAATGGCGGAGCTGGAGGAAGAGGAGGAGGAGGAGGAGGCTGATCGTTCCTGGGACCATATGGCCAAAAAAGGGGCGCACACATATCACCCATCTGTGATCTCATGTCCATGACGAGCTGGTGGAGTTGTTCATAATTCGCCGAGAGTTGCTAATATTGTTGTTTCAAGGCCACGATCTCCTCAGACTGGGTGCTCGATAATGATTGGGAGCTCCCAACGGTTGAGACACTACGAGCCGCCCACAAGTTATCGGCTGTAGCGTTGGAGAATCTGTACACCTAATTTTTATCGGGTCCACCAAACGATCTCGCCTTCATCCACAAATTCGGATCGAAATCCGGGTGGGTCAAAGGATCGTCCCCGTATCTCTCCCTCAACCGACTATTATATGTCTCCTGAAAATTAAAAAAGAAATCATCATATTCAATTCAAGATAATAATTACTTACAAAATAAAATGATTGAACGAACATACCACGAAGTGTTGAGCGCGATTGTCGATGAACTGTTGCACCCCCCTTTGACGGTCTGCACTCCGCACGTGCGTCTCCACAAATAGCTCCATTGGGCTCGGCTCATGTCCAAGAGACGTATCATGTAAGGAAAAAAAATGTTGCAAGTTAAATATATTTATAAATAACAACAAATTAATTAATGATAGATTTCATTAAAATTAATCTTACCATCCGTTTCGCATGTGCAGTGAACGGAACGGAGCTATCGGTGTGCGTGGTCACTAAACAATGAATTTGTCGATTCATGAATTAAGAAAAACAATGAAAATACTTTATGAATTACATTACATCTGTAATATCTAATTGACACGACCAAAAGATTGATGTCTTCTCCCAAGTGCAGGAGTGTCGAAGTAATAAATAACCCGGCAAAACCGGGTTCGAACCACAGGGAGGTTAACTATAATAATAATAATAATAATAATAATAATAATAATAATAATAATAATAATAATGAGTTAAAGAGAATTTTGAGATGTGAGATTAATGTGAGGATTAAATAATGATAAAAACAAATGTCAAGGTTAGAGGATCCACTAATGGTATTTCAAATAAGTATAATATAAACTTCTTTTTTTACTCAATTGGAAACCACACATAAAGGAGGTTACAATCAGATGATTTGTCATTAATAGCTCATTATAAATTATTAACATGATCATATTAGTTATCTTATTTAAGTAACACCAATACTTTTAAATATTGTCTGGAATTCATGATGCTAACTTATGCTAACAACAAATCAAGTTCCTTTCATAGCACATGTGTTGGTTATACCATACAGTTGGCTATGAAGGATCAAACATTTATTGTACCAAGTGTTATACAACACAAATCTAGATTAACCATTTAACAAGTAAGGTATTAAGAATTAATAAGATAAAAATGATAAGACATGCTAACAACAAACTTTCTTGGATGTAAGCATTAAAGTCCATATTAAGTTTATATTATACATATCCTAACACCATTAGTGAAACCTTTTCACCTTGACATATTAAACTTAGCTAAACATTATGAAGAAGATAAACATAAATAAATAAGATGAGAACATAATTATATAAGTATAGTAAAGGAAATGAAATGCATAAACAAGATATTAATGAAACTATAACATGAAATAAAACTAGAACATTAAAACTACAAAGAAAGAAAGCAAGAAAGGTAATGATCTTGATCTGAAAACTAATATGCCTAAATTCATGGCAAATGCCTCCTTTTATAGGCCAAAATTCGGAACTATTGATTTGATGACTAATTGTTGAGTGGGTGGCCACCTCTTGACTTGGTAACAATCCTTATCTTCTTGTCTGCAGAAATCGTCATTGCTGACATTAGAATTTGAACAAATAGTCTTCATGAAAGTTTTGGAAATTGTCTCAGCTTTCCAACAAAACAAGAATGAGGTCATTTGGACTTCTAGAACTCGAGATATGGGCTGAACACTGAACAGTGTCTGGGCTGCAGGACAGATTTCGACTTCTCTGTTGTTGCTACAATTGGAACTTGAAAACGGTCATTTTGAATCTTGGACTCTTCATGAAAGTTTTAGGCCTATGTCTTATCTCTCTATCCATATAAACCAAACCTAAATCCAAGTTCTACAGCTACAGTTATGATCTAATAACCGAATGGTGTTCTAATTTGAATTCAACCAGCATCTCTTTTCTAAGCTTAGCCCTCTTTTTGTCTTCTCAATTTCAGTAGTTAAACTCATCAATCAATCCTTTGATTTATGTGATAGGCATGCATTTAAAATGAACATTTACCATAAATTAAAGGTATATTATATTATCAGACTTGTTATTATAAAACATGATCTGGTTAAGGAGTTATTGATACTTCAAGTGCAAAATGATGATATAAAACTTTGATAAAAATACACTTTTAAATACTAATCTCTAACCTCTCAAATGGATACATTCATCTATAGTGGACTGGTTCTCCAACTTTTGCCTCATACGATAAATGTATGGGTAGATGCTCCATGGAGTCAAAAATGATAGAGGGAATATCATCTCAAGTTTGCATATTGTCTCGATGATATTCATTTCAAGCTGCTCAATGTGATTTGTATGCAACTTGTTGGAGCATATATCTCTAAAGAAATGACTAATCTTCGTGAGTGCATCCCATATACCCTTTGGCAACAAATCACGATAAAAGAATGGAATGAGTGTTTGCATAAACGCGTGGCATTCATAGCTCTTCATTCCATACAAACTGCATTTCTCCTAATTAACCAACCTTGATATGTTCGAGGCATGTCCATCGGGAAAACACAAACTCTTAAGCCATTGGTAGACTAGTTGTTGTATATTTTTCTCTAACACGAAGCTTGCTCTGGGTTTTGTGACTCGTGACCCATCAAAACCCAACTCCATATTTTTACGGTTATAGAACAATGCTATATCCATTCTAGCCTTAATGTTGTCCTTTGTCTTCCCCTTCACATCCATGACGGTGTTGAAAATATTCTCAAACACATTATTTTCTATGTACATGATGTCAAGGTGATGGCGGAGGAGATTGGTCTTTCAATAAGAAAGCACCTAGAAAATGCTTCGCTTTACCCAGTTGTGGGTCAAACCAAAATCAGGAAATGTCTACTTACCAGATTGGAAACCAAACACAATGTCACCATACTCTGATACAAGATCATGCAATTCTTCACCAGAAAGACGCGGGGGTGCAACATCATTTTCAACTCTACCAACAAAGAAATCCTTTATGTTCTTTCTGTACCTGTGATTCGTTAGCAAGAAACGACGATGATAGTAAAAAAAAGAAGCTTTACTCTATTTGTTAGCGTGAATGCCTTGTTGTTTTTCATGCAGTATGGACATTGGTCTCATACCTGTCATATGGCTAAACATCTTATTGATTTATATCAGTCCTCATTGAAAGGAAAGGAGAAGAACATAAAAATAAATTTTTCTCACCCACGTCAAGGTAATGATGATATTTATCCTTTGGATATGACACACCTTGACGTTATATATATATATTTTTTAGCAAACATATGACAAAGTTAATATTTCTCGTAATGATAATAATTAGTTAATATAAAAATGTCATAATTTAAAATTATGTTTATCCTTTCAATGTGTTTCCTTTATGCTAGTATATTCCAATGTATTTTGTTTTCTTCCTTTCATGTTGGTTTATTTAATGAAAAAGATTGTGTTATAATAATTATGTCTTATTATGAACTTATTATATATTTATTCCTTTTTCATGAAGAAAATATGGATTCACATCATGATGTAAATAAGCCCAATATTAGTGGTGGAGATATATGCTGACTAGATAGTGCAACGACACATACCATTCTCAAGCATAAACAATATTTTTCAAATATGAGAATGATGAAAGTGAAAGTGAATACAATATTAGGTTCAACAGATATGATTGAAGGCTCAAGAAGAGCTAATATAATGCTTCCTAATGGAATAAAATTTATTATTGATAATGCTTTGTTTTATACTAAATCAAGGAGAAATATATTAAGTTTAAAAAAAATACGACTAAACAAGTACCGTATTGAGATTGCCAATGACAATGGTATAGAATATCTTTACATCGTATCAAATATCTCTACTGATTGTTTATGCTTGGGGGCATGTTGTTTTACATGCAACAACACTTATACGCATTAGGCCAACAACGTATCACAAATTCTTCCCATTACAATTGGTTTTTGGTCATGAGCCGAACATTTCCAATCTAAGAATATTTGGTTGTGTGGTATATATTCCAATTTATTCACCATAACGTACAAAGATGGGTCCTTAAAGAAGGCTAATAATATATATTGGGTTTAAATCCCCATTAATAATTAAATATTTTGAGCCATTAACAGGTGATTTATTTACGACACGATTTGTCAATTGTCATTTTGATGAGACTATGATTCCAACATTAGGAGGAGAAATTAAACAGTTGGATAAAGATATTACATGGAATGCATTGTCATTATTAAATTTTGATCCTTGTACAAAACAATGTGAACAAGAAGTTCAAAAGATACTTCATTTGTAAGACATTACAAATCAGCTACCAAATGCATTCACTGACTCAAAAGGAGTAACCGAATATCATATACCAGCTATAAATGCTCCAGCTTGAATTGAAGTCCTAACAGGACAATCCATTAACATTATAACAAATAAGTCTATGGCACACCAGAAGTGTGGTACACCAATTGGTTTAAAAGATAAAAATCCTCAGAAAATAAAGGAGCAAATAATCAAATTAGCATTATTGAGAAAGAAAATAAGGAGATAGACATAACTGATCATAAAACCCCAAAAGATGTTCAAGTACATGAAAATAGTAAAAATGAGGAGATCTCGATAAGTTATGTTTCTACAAAGAAAAGATGGAATCAAAATGAAATAATTATTGACAATATCTTTTCATATAATATATTGCTTGATATCGTTAATGAAAATGAGGATCTTAACCCTAAATTTGTCAAAGAATATTGACGTAGAAATGATTGGTCAAAATGAAAAGAAGCAATCTTTACATAATTAAATTCACTTGCAAAACATGAAGTTTTTGAACTTATAGTCCAAACATTTGAAGGTGTAAAACCAGTTGGATATAAATGGGTTTTTGTGCCAAAACAAAATGAGAAAAATAAAATCGTAAGATATAAAGCACGACTTGTGGCACAAAGGTTTTCACGAAGACCTACCATTGATTATGATGAAACATATTCTCCTATAGTAGATGTAAAAACATTTCGGTATCTCATTAGCCTAGCAACTCATGAAAAGCTAGATATGTGTCTAATGAATGTAGTCATAACCTATTTATATAGGTCAATTAATAATGATGTTTATATAAAAATCCTTGAAGGATTTAAAATGCTTGAAGCATATAATTCAAATCTCCAAAAAGTTCATTTAATCAAGTTATAAAGGTCCTTATATGGGTTAAAGTAATCAGGACGCATGTTGTATAATCGTCTTAGTAAATATTTATTGAGAGAAGGGTATAATAGTGATCCTATATGCCCATGTGTTTTTATAAAGAAGTCAAAATCTGATTTCGTTATTATTGTTGTGTATGTTGATGATTTAAATATTATCGGAACTCATAAAGAACTAATGACAGTAAATTATTTAAAGAAAGAGTTTGAGATGAAAGATTTGGGAAAAACAAAATTTTATCTCGGCCTGTAGATCAAGCATTTAGCAGATGGAATTCTCATTCATCAGTCAACTTACACAGAAAAGGTCCTTAAAAGATTTTATATCGATAAAACATACCCATTGAGTACACCAATAGTTGTTCGGTCACTTGATGTGAAAAAGGACCCTTTTAGACCTCATGAGGATAACGAAGAATTACTTAGTCCTGAATTATCATACCTTAGTGTAATTGGTGCGCTAATGTATTTTGCTAATAATACACAACCTAATATAGCATTCTTTGTGAACTTGCTAGTAAGATATAGTTCTTCTCCTACTCGAAGACATTGGATAAGCATTAAATACATTTTTCATTATTTACGAGGAAATACGGATATGAGCTTATTTTATTCAAATGATGTTAATCATTAATTAGTTGGGTATGCTGATACAAGATTTTTATCTGATCCATATAAAGATCGATCTTAAACAGGTTATCTCTTTATGTGTAGTAATACTGCTATATCATGGAGATTTATAAAGCAAATATTGAAATACTTGCAATCCATGAAGCTAGTTATGAGTGTGTATGGTTGAGATCAATGACTCAATATATTCGTAGAACATGTGGTTTATCCTTCAGTAGAGGAACTCTAACCATACTGTATGAAGATAATATTGCATATATAACTCAATTAAAAGGAGGATACATCAAAGGAGATAGGACAAAGCATATCTCATCAAAATTCTTCTTCACATATGACCTTGAAAAGTATGGTGACATTGATGTTCGACAAATTCACTCGAAAGATAATCTAGCAAATTTGTTCACTAAAGTATTACCAACTACAAGGTTTGAAGGATTGCGGTGCAATATTGGAATGAGACAGCTTAAAGACTTGAGATGATATATTCATGAGGGGGAGTTAATACACATTGCACTCTTTTTTCCTTTGCCTATGTTTTGTCTCATTGGGTTTTCCTAACAAGGTTTTTAATTAGACAGTTTTCAATTTGTAAGGCTGTATAATAGACATCCAAGGAGAAGTGTTATAAAATCATACATTGTATGTGGATGTCTAGATGTCTTCCTACATCCCTTCATTAGGACACACACATATAATTATAAATTCATATGAAATAAAAATGCTCTCTTTTCATCCTGTAATCTATATTGTTCTTATATATTCTATTTACTCTTTATTAATTATATTATTTTATTATTATATGCTTTATTATACATAGTTTTACAACATAAATATAATAAACACCAATAAAAAATTGAATTTTTATTAATTTTGTATAGAAACTACAATCAGAGTAATTAAATTATAACATATACTAAAACTGCTCAGTGTTTCACTATGCAGTCCACAGTGAAACACTGAGCTTTTTTTTTTATGCCTTTATGGGTTTTTTTTTCTTCCTTTTTTTGTGTTTTTTTTTTTGTTTAATTTAGTTTGTTAATGTTAATTTTTTTTATTTAGTTATCAGACTTTCATGACACGGATCCCGAGTTTGACGGGTTAACCTGGTTTGACGAGTTAACCCATAATTTGTTTTTCGCTTTTTTTCTTTTTAATTAATTTTTTTCGTTTAGTTTAGTTTGTTAATGTTAAATTTCTTTCTATTTAATTATCAGATTTTCATGATACGTATCCCGGGCTTGATGGGTTAACCCGTCAATTTTTTTTTCTATTTAGTTATCAAACTTTCATGACGTGAATCTCAGGTTTAATAGGTTAACCTAGTTTGAAGGGTTAATCCTGTTAATTCAGATTTTTTTCCTTCACTAGTTTTTTTCTTCCTGTTGGTTTTTTTTCTTTGTTTTTTTCTTTTTAATTAATCTATTTAATTATCATACTTTTATGACATAACCTTACAGCCAGACCCACATCCAAGGCTCTTAGGTCAGGTGTTGTAGCCAGACTCACTTAAACTTGAGTCATGTAAGTTTAATATTATTATTAATATTATAAATATTACTCTTGGGTCAAGCGTTGCAGTTAGACCGAAGACTCTTGGGCATATCTTTGCAGAAAGACCTAACACTCTTAGATCTTAGTCGTTTTTGATATTTTTTATGAAAGAAAAACAAATTAACCTGTGGCGTGTGGCTTTGTTTTTTTTTTTTCTCTCTCTTTTCCTTTTTAAGCCTTTTACTGTGGACTGTACAGTGTAGTCCATAGTGAAAAAGCTAATTCCTTTAGTTTTTTTTTTTTGTTTCTTAATATTAATTTTTTTTGTTTAATTATCAGACTTTCATGACACGGATCCCAGGTTTGACGAGTTAACCCAGCTGATTCAGATTTTTTATCTTTTTCTTCATTAGTTTTTTTCTTCCTGTAGGTTTTTTCTCTTTGCTTTTTCCTTTTTAATTAATCTTTTTTTAAAATTTATTTCATTAATATTAAATCTTTTTTCTATATAGTTATCACACTTTCATGACACGAATCTTAGGTTTGACGGGTTAATCTAGTTGATTCAGATTTTTTTTCTTTTTCCTCATTAGTTTTGTTCTTCCGATTCATCTTTTAATATTGTATGCAGCCCACAGTGAAAAGACTGATGCCTTTAGTTTTTTTTTTTGCTTTTTTTTTTTAAAATTTTATTTTTATACCTTTCACTGTGGATTGCACAGTGCAGTCTACGATGAAAAGGTTGATACCTTCTTTTTTTCTTTTTAATTAATTTTTTTATTTAGTTTGTTGATATTAAATTTTTTTCTATTTAGTTATCAAACTTTCATGACATGGATCTCAGGTTTGACGGGTTAATCCAGTTAATTTAGATTTTTTTTTTCTTCATTAGTTTTTTTCTTCTTATAAGTTTTTTTCTTTTATTTTTTCTTTTTATTTAATATTTTTTTATTTAATTTAGTTCATCAATATTAAATTATTTTCTATTTATTTATCGACGGATGCCTTTAGTTTTTCTTTTTTTTTATTTTTTATTTTTTGCTGTTTTTATGCCTTTGACTGTGGACTGCACAGTGCAGTCCACGGTGAAAAAGCTGATGCCTTTTTTTTTGTTTGTTTTTCCTTTTTAATTAATTTTTTTCATTTAATTTAGTTTGTTAATGTTCAATTTTTTTCTATTTACTTATCAAACTTTCATGATACGGATCCCGGGTTTGACGGGTTAACCTGGTTTGACGGGTTAGCTTGGTTAATTCTGTGTTAACCCGTTAAATTTTTTTTTCTATTTAGTTATCAAACTTTCACGACACGAATCCAAGATTTGACAGGTTAACCTGGTTGGAAGAGTTAACCCAGTTAATTCAGATTTTTTTTCTTTTTCTTCATTAGTTTTTTTCTTCTTTTTGGTTTTTTTTCTTTATTTTTTTCTTTTTAATTAATCTATTTAATTATCACTCTTTTATCACATGATTTTACAGCCAGACCCACATCCAAGACTATTGGGTCTGGTATTGAAGTCAGACCCACTTAAACTTGGGTCATGCAAGTTTAATGTTACTATTAATATTATAAATATTACTCTTGGGTCAGGCGTTGCAGACACATTCAAGACTTTTGGGTATAACTTTGCAAAAATACCTAATACTTTTAAATCTTAGCTTTTTTTATATATTTTTATAAAAAAAAATTGACCAGCAATATCGCGCGGGTCATGAAACTAGTATTTCCTAAAAAGAATCTAACATCTAAATACTTTACTGAAAAAATAATGTGAATATGGAGCGAAGCGTGGTCACGAGTATAGTACACGACAGGAACGGGGGAGGCCACACTTGGACTTTTTTTCTCTTTGCTAGATTTATGATTTTTGGTGGACGGAACCTTTCCCGTACGGGTTAAAACTGGGTTGAAGATAACCAATCCTTCTTAATTTCACGCAGACATCTGGAAGCTATGCATCTTAAATAGTGAAAAATACGTTTCGCAAAACAAACAAGCAAACAAACTTCACGTATCCACCCATGCATTTTATAGGATTGTAATCAAGAATGTCATATAACTTGATAATCTATTACGAAAATGAGACCATGCTTAGATCACATTTGAACTAATATATTAAAATACCTTTGAATATTAATATTTTTTAATATATTTTTCTCATTTCAACCTCTAAAGGTTGAAATACAGGGTGTTTCCTTTGACATTTATTATATTTGATTATATGTATCTAAGTAGTTAAGTAAAGACACGTCGCTTTCTTAATTATAAAATCTTCAAAAAAATCAAGATATGATGAAGAAATCAATATCCACCTACATTATAATTAATTTTCAAGAAATCACATCTTGGATATATATATATATATATATAATGATTTAATACGAGAAATTAACCATGGCTTATTTGTATTATTTCTGCCGTATAAATTTAGTTAGCACTAGTCTCTTCTTTGATTTGATGGTTGAGCAGTTGAGCTTATGGATTTGATTGATGGAAACAATCTGCATTTAATTGGCCATCATTTTCCCGGTTGGTTCGTGATTTTAATTTTTTTCATAAGGTTTGGTGATTTTAACTTGTTCTTCTTTAAGGTTAAAGAAGTATTTATATAAAATTAAATGATTTTTTTAAATTAAAAAAAATAAAAATAACATAAATTTAATTAGGACGAATGTGCAATTTGTAATTTCTTTATTGAATACATTTATTTATATTGAACATGACCGTCAACTTTTTTTTAATATATTAAGTATATGAGAAGATGCTTTATTAAGTCAAAGAAAAAATATCGTCTCAAGTTTGTAAATTATCTGAATAATATTTATTTCAAGTTTCTTCATGTGTTGGGTATACAACTTATTAAAGATATAACTCTAAAAAAATACTTAATCTTCATAAATTTCATAATTATTTTATGATAAATATAAAATAAATATTTATATATACACGAAGTAATTATATTATTTCATTAACGTGTTCATATATGTCTTAGTGTGCTCTTAAATATAGTTTTTTTTTGGTAGAAAGTAAATATTAAGTGGCAACCCTCTATTATCTAACAAATATCGGGTTATTTTTGTACACTTTAATTGATTTTTACAACTACCAATACAAGACTTTAACATTGAAAATTAATAAAATTTAGATCCGAATCCTTAGATTTCAAGTTTCCTTTAGCTTTTGTTGTTGCATTTTTCATACTTCAAGTATTGTGATTGCAATAAATAACTGCATATCATATATCTCAGCCAAAAAAAATTATGTTTGTTATTGATTCTTACTTTATTGGTTTAATCAAATAAAGAATTGCTTTATTGTATAATTATTATTTACTAATTATAATTATTATTTAATAATTACTATAATTATTATACTAATTATATATTATTTTTAGACCAATTAAATAATATCACAATAATGAAAAAAAATAAAGGTTTGTAATATTTTACGTGATTTGAAAATAAATAAATAAATAAATATAATAATTACCAATAAAAAGTTGATTTTTTTATTACTTTTGCACATGGGTTTGGTCATGCAAATTAAAGAGTTATTGTATTCAAAATAAGATTAGAATCATTTGCTAGAGGTTTTTTTTTTTTTTTTTTTTTTGTTATGAGTATATTTATGAAAAATCAATGAAATATTAAACTAAAATTAAGATTTCAAAATCTCATTCTATATTTGTTAAATTGTCACCAATAAATTAAAAGGCACATATTACAAAACATTTTTAGTGCTGCAATCAGTATTTATTTTTTGTTTTTTTTTAATGACACTTCAACATTTTATTTTCTATGAATGTAGTTTTTTATTTTTTTTATGTATAGTATTTTCGATCTGATGACCCGGATCACAGGTTTGAAAATTAATAGGAATTAATATTTTTTTCTTTATTGATATCATCGCATTGTTTTATTTTTTAAAAGATAGTTTTGTGGTTATTTTTAATATTTTTTTTATCAAATTATACCGATATCATGATTTAGGACGTGAATTTGTCAAGTTAATCCAGATTAATTAACCTTTTAATTTTCAGATTATATATCTATCGTGGTGGATCTGATTGACTCACACTAGTTTTTTTTTTTTTGTCATTTCATATTTAATTAGTTAAAAATTAAAAAATATCATCTTATTAATATTGAATAAAGTTTCTTTTTCTATGTTTTTTGTGATGACTCATATATATATATATATATATATATAACTAGTTTATTTAGTCGATGAGAATTATAACTCGATTAATTGGATTTTTTTTCCTAAAAAAACACTCGTTTGCCTTACACTAGTCAAGTTAATATGAGATT
>Ga0307517_10005735_pt1 | contig 18584 bp, 6 predicted proteins | sample 23_EM_MG_FD_194515 | JGI IMG/M metagenome (GOLD analysis project Ga0307517, IMG submission 194515) | Populus trichocarpa ectomycorrhiza microbial communities from riparian zone in the Pacific Northwest, United States - 23_EM | ecosystem: Host-associated > Plants > Roots > Unclassified | place... | reverse complement strand
TATATATATATGGCCTACTATGAAAAATCCGCTAAGTTTAATATTTTACTTAATAAATCCATGTACAATTTACCAGAACTTCCCGCGTCACATTCTCATTCACCTGTCCCCTCGAAGATACAATAGCTCGACTATTCATCACTTGACTTTACAACAACTCTACGCAATTAGTGAGTGAGCTAAAGCTTCACCACTCAAAACATCTTTTCTTCTTCTTTTAATTTAATTGTTAAAGACTCTCAAAAATGTTATTTAAGTGAAGATATATTATTATTTTTTGCACTTGAGACAAGTTTTTTAGAAATGAGCAATAGTTCTAGATATTACCTAATTGAAAAGCAAATTAACTCCTTTTAATTTATTAAAAACTTGTTGGCTTTCTTCTGTCATATTGTTCGATATATTAAAATTAAATTGTTATGACATTTCTAAAGAAACAATTATAGCCAAGTTTCTAACTAAGAGATTTTAGTAATGTTATACTGCGATACAATTTATATTCGTTGAGAAGAGACCGAACTGGAATTCTTTCGACAGCTCAAGTAAGCCGGTGAGCTTTTTCCACATGAAAATGGCTGGTACCAATCGGTTGTTTACAGGTCATAGGCCCATAATTTTAGGCTCCTTCGTTCTTTTCATGCTTTTTTTTTTGTGGTTGCTTGATTTAGTGCACTAATGTTTCAAGTCCAACGCAAGTAAAAGCTGGTACTGCTGCTGGTCACAGCTGATGTGGCCATTGAGTTTGCGACGTGCTCATCTTATTCATCCCCAGACTCTACAAAATTATTAGGCTGTGTTTTGGATGAAATCAAATTCCTTTACCGACAGGCGAAGGTGAAAGGCAAAAGTTTGATGACAATAACAAGTATGATGTCTACCCCCATCCTCATGCAAAGTATCCACTTGAGAAACAAAGCAGAAAACTAATCTAATCACAAACACTAAAAAAGAAGCAGGAACTCCTTACATTAATGATAATCTGGGGTGGGATTTTCTTATATTATTTATTTTTTAGTTCAGTGGCTTCACAGTCATTCTGCTTTTGTGATTTTTTAGTATTGCTACTGCTAGCTAGTGATCTTTGTTGTTCACTGACATTAGTGAGTACTACTAGATGAATATATGTTCAGTATCTTGCACTACCTAACATAATAAACAAGATTAAATAGCCTAACGCACTAAATTGCGCATATCCACTTCCCCTTCATCGCTAACACAGGCAAGCCTACTGAATCAAGAAGGATTCATGGACACAGAGCTAGGAAACATGAATGAACCAGACCAGCATCAGAACAAGAAGCATATGAAGGCATTTCTGGTATTTTTAAACTGCATGTTAATGGCAGTTGGTCAAGTCGCAGGTCCATTACTTGTGAGGATTTACTATTTGCATGGAGGAAAGAGTAATTGGCTCGGTGCCTGGCTACTTACAGCTGGTTTCCCTATCTTGATCATCCCAATAGCCATATCTTACATAAGAGCTAGAGCTAGAGCACAGGCCGGTAGATTATTGGTCACACCTTGGCTTTTTTCTGCTAGTGTCATCTTGGGACTCCTTCTTGGCCTTGATAGCTATCTTTACTCCTTTGGCATGTCATATCTCCCTGTTTCTGTTTCTTCCATTCTTGGTTCTAGTCAATTGGCCTTCACTGCAATTTTTGCATATATAATTGTCAAGCATAAGTTCACGCATTACTCGATAAATGCGGTGGCTTTGATGACTTTCGGGTCTGTTATTCTTGGTTTTCATATGAATGGAGACAGACCGAGTGGCGAGTCTAAAGGAAAATATATTCTGGGTTTCTTCATGACTATTGGTGGTGCAGCTCTTCATGGGTTTCTAATGCCTGCTTTGGAGTTTACTTACTTGAAGGCTGGCAAGGCCATCACCTTTGACCTTGTCCTGCAAGTTCAGTTCCTTATATCAATGTTTGCTACTCTATTTTGCTCTATCCCCATGATTATCAACAAGGACTTTAAGGTAAGTGATAAATAGTCTTGATAATTTTCTCATTCTCCATGACTTTAAGGTAAGTGATAAACAGTCTTGAAAAGCTGGCACAAGCTTCTCTTACAAACCAGTTCTTCAGTGAAGCTTGAAATCTTCAAGGTTTCATAGATTTAAAATCTACCACGATCAAATATTGGTTTACCTATCACTTTACTTCCATCAAGCCTAATATATTAGTCTAAATAATCTGTCTTGGGGAATTTCTGTTTAAATATTACATACATACATACATAAACATGTGTGTGTGTGTATTTGCACTGGTTTCAGGATGGGTTATACCTATTGATTGCTCACCCAAATTGCTATCTCTTAGCAAATCGCATAGGAAACTTCATCATCTATGTGAACTTTTGAGGTTTATTTGAATCATTAATGTTGCATCGTTCAAAATAATTCTAATGAGCTTGTGTTTTGCTCAGGCTATATCCAAAGAGGCAGCAGAGTTTGGTCTTGGTAAAACAAAGTACTACACCATACTATTAATAGCAGCCATAGTATTGCAGTTATTAGTAATAGGAAGTCTGGGGGTGATATTTAACTCCTCGTCACTTTTAGGGGGGCTTGTGTCATCTCTTCTGGTTCCAGTCCAACAGGCATTTGCTGTGATGATCTTGAAAGAGGTCTTTAATGCAGAAAAGGGCATGGCCTTGGCCATGTGTCTATGGGGTTTTGCTTCTTACTTGTATGGAGAATACCAGAAGCCAGAAGCCAACAAAGAAGAATCGACCCATTAGTTAATCAGGAAATACTACATTTGTTTCTGTATGCATAATTATGAATCAACTGCATCCTTATGAAGCTATGCGCTTTTCTTTATTCAGCTGTATCTACTGTTGTGAAGAGTATGATCTCGCATATCTAAAATAAAGACTGCTGACTTGATTTCGTGAAGGACTCATCTTCAGAGCATTAGCATGTTTCTTGATGTAGAAGGAATTACTTCTTTCCCCTTCAAGTAGATGAATCATCCAATGCACATAGTTTTTAGAGGAACATTTGATTTGGTTTATTACATTATCTTCTCCTCGGAACAAGGTTTTTTTATTTTTAGGACTGGTTGGTGATTCTGTTGGGACTGATTTTTGCAGAGCAGGACAGGATATAATAGCCGTATTTACCTGAGTAGATTCGAAATATGTTGTAGTGGGATACAATTTATAACCTTTGACGAATAACAAGAGGCTCAACTAGAATTCTTTCAATAGCTTGATCTAGCTAGTGTGCTTTTTTCCACATGAAAAGTGATTTTAAGTTCTGCGGGTCTCGTAATATCTCCTTGTTATTTTACCTCGTTTGACTGCGCACCGTCCAGTTGTTTAATTACAAGCCATTCTTGGGCTCTTTTTGGCTCCTTTTCACGACTAACTTCCTAATTTCCTTTCTTTGGTAGCAGCTTCATGTACTTTACTAGTCTTTCAAGTTCAATAATGCAAGCAAGCTGGGTGGGCTGGTCTAAGCTGATGTAGTGTTTTGTCCAAGTTCATGGCAATCGGTGGCGACCACACTGCTTGTCTCATTCATCCTCGAGGATCGTAAGACTCGGCGGAATCATGTGATCACTATGTTTTGGATGGAATCAGTTTCTTTGCGGACAATTTAAAGTGAACGGGATAGATTTAATGGCAATAACAAAACATCATCTATTTACGAAACTCAAGTACATAAGAACAAGAGCATCAGCTTCTCACCTCAAATACTAAAAAGATGGAGCTCAGAACAGTATAATTCATTACATCATCGCCTCTCATTGAGGTTGTCTCCCTCCTCTTTCTACTTTCATCCCCCTCAACACAAATGACTCTGATATATTACTGCTCTATGATTTATCTAAGAATTTATTATTGGATAGTACATGCTCTTCTTTCTATTACTTCTCGGCCATCCGCTTGATCATCTTTATTGCAAAATCGATTGGTTGTTTTTGTATTTTAAAAAATTTATTTTTTTCTTTACTGATCTTAAAAAATCAACCCTTGTCGTTCTGCTTGTTGACACCCACGACATGTCCAGGGATTCCCCTGATGCTTTGAGGTTGATTGGTTTGCGTAAAGAAGGCGTCACCACTAGCTACTGATCTCAATGCCCGCAATTTCACACTTGTCGCTTCCCAAATAAGAAATTAAAAATAAATTGACTTCAATTTTTTCAATATTAATAATCAAAGGGATAAAAAGGCAAAAACAAATACCAAATATTGTGGATTATATTGTAATACAAGTGTTTATGAATGTGGAGAAATGATTTCTCCGCAACTTTTAGTTTTTGTTATGATAATTGTAATTCAAAAACATCCAAAGTTCCAAACCCCCTTTTATCGAGAATATATGTGTGTGTAAAAAAGCCCCTTTCGCTCCTCCGTGGTCCATGCAACTTGCCCTCTGGGACCAGGAGGTTTGTATTGATATAAGCCCCTTTAGGCTCCTCCGTGCTCCATGCAACTTGTTCATGCAACTTGCCCTGTAGGACCAGGAGGCTGGTCCTGGCCTGTCAACTCAGGGGCTCCCTTATTGTTCGTTTGATTGAAAGTCTACAAGACTCGAGCCCAGCATTTCAGAGTACAAAACACTAGGGCATGTGATACATGCTGGGTTGGATAATTTTTTTAAAACAAAAAAAAAATATGTAAAATTTGTAAATTTATTTTTTTAAAAAATATATATATAAATTAAAAAGCTTATGAGAATTAAAACAAAATGTTAATGTGTTTATTTAATTTGTTGGATAATTTTTTTTTCTAAAGCATAATTAATATATAAATGTTATTAAAAACAAATTTCACATCAAGTAAAAAATATAACTATGAATCAGAAAATCAACACTTACATGTAATGAAATATAATAAAGATCATGTATATTAATAAAAATATATAAGATCTCGGGCTAATTTTTAATGTAGCTGAAAAATGAAACAATGTTGCAATTGTTATAGTGAAACATCATTTCCAATAAAATCTGTGTAAAATAAATTTCCAACAAAAAAGTGTAAAGAAAAAAACATTAAAAATAAATTACAAAAGAATAAAAAAAAATGAAAAACAAAAATTGTATAAATACATCAAGTGTAAGGAATAAAAAATAATATATTTTCAAAAAAATAAACGTAAAGAAAAAAAAAGAAAAAACTAAAAACAAAACATCAAAATCATCAATTTGGCATGCAAGTTATAATTTTTTAAAAAAAATACTTGGCATGCAGGCTGCTCCAATGTGTTTTTTTACATGAAAAAATAAAAGTGTCATTTGAAAAGCCTATGCAAACATCGAATTAAATAAATCGATAATTATTTATGTAAATAAAACAAAATATAAATTCACCCTGAAAAATTATGAATTAAACGATAAATACAAAAACATATGTCCAAATAAATTCACACCATAAAAACTATTATGAAAGACCAAAACATCAGAAAAATATAAGGAATGGACACCTGCTAATATAATGAAAACATATTAAAAAAATCCTCCAGTAAACATGATAGTCAATCCGAGTGAACAAATCAAACACATGACATAGAACATGAAATTAGGATGACCTTATAAATAGAAAGTGAAAAAAATACCAATAAAAAAAATACTTGAAAAAATGCTTTGAAAAAGACCAAAATCGACCTAAGTTAATCTTTCAGATTTATGACCCTGGTCATGAGACCAGGGTGACCCCCATTAAAGACAAACCTGAAAAAACAAATAAGTGAGATTATTATTCAAACAAGTATCGAGGGATAAAATTGAAAAAAAAAGTCAATAAAAAAACAATGCAAAACAAAAAAAAATAGCAGTTAAAGAAATTAAGACTAAATTCAACATAAAAACTAGCTAAAATTAAATGGCAAGGAAAAATTTAAATGAAATCAAATGTTTAGGGATTGAATTGAAAAAAAAAACAAATCAATTAAAAAAATAACAATTAAAAGAACTGGCACTAGACTTGACATAAAAATTAAATGAAAAGAAATGCTCAATGATGAAATTAAAGAAAGACAAATGCATCAAGAAAATGATTGGAAAAAAAATAATAATTAAAAAAATAATAACCAAATTTGATTAAAAAAACTAACAAAATCAAACAACTAAGAATGAAATCAAAAATTAAATCCAATTATAAATGATCAATGTAAATAAAATAATTATAATTGAAAGAAGAATGATTGAATAAAAAAAAATTGAATAATAGGTATAATTTTTTATATAGTCAGCACGCAATTAAAAAAAATAAAATTAATAGATGTAAAACCAGACCTCAATACGTCACTAAAAAAGAAAGAAAACGCTGAAACGCATCTGGATTGATCCTTGGGCTTAACATCGGCTTTAAAATAAGCAATTGGCAACGACGACCAAATGTTTTAACATCTGGATTGACCGTGGTTGTTTTCATGTCAATAAGATCCAATAGAGCCAAAGTGCCCTAAAGAGTTGAAACAAGCCACTGGATTACATATGTGGCCTACGCACCCCATATCCATGAAAACAGGCCTTGCCACACATTACCGGATCTGATCAAGATAGACTGGGAATCCAACGCTGAGAAATACCAAGGGAGATCCTACAGCGATGAGCTCTGGGTGCTACTACGTACAGCGATGAGAAATACCCTAATTTTCAAACCAGTACCATTCATAAACCCAACAACGGTTTCTGGAGTGCTTCTGATGTTTAGATTACCTGCGATGAGCTCTGGGTGCTACTACAGCGAGAGTTTAGTATAAAGTTTCTGGGCAGAATTCACCTTAGATTTGCGGGGTCCAAGTTCTTCAGAACCTCCTCAATAAAATGGTTCGATGACAGGCTGAAAACAAGCACGGGAATGCAAGAGATCATCAAGATTTCATCATCAAGCAATTAGCGTGGTATAATTTTCCAAATTTGTGTATGTGTTTATTAGAAAAATATTCAATTTCAAACCTTATTATGTTCACGAATCAAGATCATAAAAGGATTACATGCACTTTGACCATATATATAGTTTAGAATCATCATCAATTTTATTTTTTTTGCCAGAAATAAATATGGCTACTTTTGAATCCCGAACATGAAGAACACGTAAGCAATATGTTATACAAGCCAATCCTTCTAAATATTTCAGCTTGCGACCTGGGGCCTCCTGTATATCTCACCAGTTCTATTTAAAAATAAAAGATTCTTAATGATTTTTATCCGTGAAATTAGTTGGAGTATATATTTAACATAATATCTATGTTAATAAAAAATAATAATTCAAAGAGCCTCCACTTATTTTGGCAAAACACTTGATATAAGAGTTAGAACTGCATTAGCTTTTATATAATAGACGAGACCAAATTTAATTTAATTAGGATTTAAAGAACAAAAAATATATTTTAAAAAAAAGGGATCTAAAACAAGAACTTTAACTATGCTTCATTGCTAAATGATTTATTCTTTAATTATCTGACTCTCCATAAAAAATTACAATCCTTTATATCAGTCTGACACCTGCCCTTTAAAAACAAAAATCCAAAATTAAAGCAAAAAACTATAAATTAAATAGGAAAATAATAAAACTAAATCCTTTATATCACCCTGACAACCAGCTTTTAGCTATGTTAGCTGTCTTTATTTTATTTTTTTTCTTTTCTTAATATTGGAGTGGTGACAACGCCATTTAATAAAGAGAAGAACAAGCGATCGGGTTCTAGAGGTATCTGAATTAACCATGCCATGCACGTCAAGACCTTACAAAATGTTGCTGTGATCGATTGAACAAAGAAACACAAGGGATCTACAGATGGGGCATCCATATGCCACATGGCCAAACATGGATTATACTGTGTAAAGAGTTCCTTAGTGAAGATCTGGTGCTCACAATCATTGAGACAATACCTCAGGAAAGTTGACAATCTATTTACATAGTTTTAATCATCATGGGCACACGAAATCACCACTTGTCTCGATATCTTCAAGGTCTGCGTCAGCATCCAAGTCATCAAGATCCATGCTGCCTCCAAGCAAATGCCCTACAGCCTTTGACAGGGAGACTGGTTTGCTTGCCTCCTGTATTATAGACAGGACTTCTTCAATGCTTTGGGACAGGTTGTTGACGTCAATGCTCTGCCAGCTTTGTCCTTCCATCAGCTCTATAGGCAAGTTCTTTAAGAACCATGGATGATTTTTTATTTCTGGAATGGTAATTCTCTACACAGTGACCAAGCATTAGCTGATGAGAACAATAAAAGGAGTTCAACAGGACAAAAAAAAATGGTGGCAACTGGCAATGCTTTAAGGAATTAATGGAAAAGGAGCTTTGCTGATTGCTCCCACCATCATTCAACTTAAAGTTGCTTCCATGTCATCATGTCTCCTAAATTAAAAGCTGAAAACTTTCAATCTGGTATCAAATAACAAAGGTTTATTTTAATTGATCCTTGACGCTTCCTACCAAAAATAAGGTACCTTATTCTATCCAGTACCAAAGCCTCATTACATAATTGAAATCTTCTCCCCTTTTATTTTCAATACAATCATGAAAGGAGAAGCAGTTAATATATTTTAGTGCAAGCTAAAGTTCATTTACCTTTTCAGGGTTAGCCACAAATATTCGCGATAAAAGATGATTGCACTCTACAGAAACACGAATATAATCCGGAATTGAATAGTTGACACTGAGTATCCTCTGCAATGAACAAACAGACATTTAATGGGATCAGCAATATTTCAACTAGAACTCCATAATAAATATGCAGACCTTCAATAATTGCACTGCGACTTGGTTTTATCTAGTGCTTATTAATTTGTATAGACTCTCACCCCGATTGTCTTTCTGAAGTTTTTTGGATCATCAGGATCTTCAAATGGGTATGCCCCGACTAGCATTACATATAGGGTAACCCCACAGGACCATACATCTGCGATCTGTAACTCTTGAAGATTAGGCATAGTACTAATGGCTTTCAAACAACTAAAATGAGAAGCACGTAAATCAAAAGGGAAGAGAAGGTTAAAAAGATTGTTACCTTCCCATCATATTCCTTTTTTAATAGAACTTCCGGGGCAATGTAAGCTGGGGTGCCCACGGTAGATTTTGGCTGAGAATGCAACACAGCTGACTGCACAATAAGCCAGGATAATTAGTAACCAAAGGATGGTGAAACTCCATGCCTAGTGGTCATCCTTTAGCATTAGTAAAAGTGCTTACCTTTGAATACCCGAAGTCGCAGATCTTGACACGCGGCGCTGTGCTGCCATCTAGGAGTGTATTTTCAAGCTTAAGATCTCTGTGACAAATTTGCTGCAGCATAGAAATCTCCTTGTATCAAAATCAAATACTATTCTTAAAACAATTACAGCGCATTTTAGAAAGGGTGGAAAAATTGGCAAAAGAAAGGTACAAGTTCTTACCATTGAGTGACAGTAACTTACTCCCGATATCAGTTGTTGGAAGAAAATCCTTGCCTGATGCAAAAAACTCGGAAGCACAACATTAATGGAAGTGTATGTTGATAAGCAATAAGCAACATTGAAGCTCAACATTTATTACCTCTATATGCTTCTTATTTTTCTTTTCATTCAGCTTCTAGCAAATAACAATAACAGTATTTTCCATGAAATTTTTTTTGCTCTACTTTACCTCGTCCTCACTAAATCTACCAGCATTGCATATCCTCTCAAAAAGTTCTCCTCCTGCAGCGTATTCCATCACAATAGCTAAATGGGTGGGAGTTAACAGGACCTGAAAGGATAACATCTCAAATTAAAAGCTTCAAAGAATCCCTCAAACTAAAGATTGTCCCCTATCAAACGAATTAATTTATTCTAGGAAGTCACGCTAAAAAGAAAGAATCTATTCCAATTAGTTCTTCGTAAAATGGCTATCAAGCTATGGATACTCCACTATACCGTGGAGAAATATATAAGTCAATACTTTTTTCGGTTCTCCAGCAGAAAAAAAAGAGAGAGAGAAATTTAACCTTATGGAGCAAATTAGAGTCCTTGCTAACTTACTGCGCAGCATACAACAATGATAAGACAACAATTGGCAATTGAAATTACAGGACAGAGAAAGTTCAATAACAAACCTCCTTAAATTTAACTATATTGGGATGCTTCAATGACCTATGATTCATAATTTCCCTTTGCACATGCTCGTCAATCTGCAACACAAAGTAAGCACCCTGGTGATTAAAGATGACGGGCACACATGATAGAAACAGAAATTATTGAATTTCAAGAGATTATCAACAAAATATAATGATAAATATGGAAAATTTTGAAATTGAAATAGCCAAACAGATAGCAAAACAGAGGAAACAGACCTTTTGGCCTCTCTCGATAAACTTAACAGCAAAGAACTCTTTAGTCCATTTATCTCTGACCAGCTTAGCCACCCCAAAATTTCCAGACCCAATATCCTTGATAATCTCATAACGCTCCATAGCTACCAAAAGAAGTATAGCAACAGCAAAAATACTGCAATTTTTATATAGTTATATTCAAGTCTCACTTCTCCACTCCTCTGTCGATCTGTCTATAAACGTTTCTGTTCTTTTCTTCTCAACGACTTGGAAAATCAGAACATAAACACATGCCTAAAACGTTTGAAATGGAAAAGTTTGTGGAGGTTTAGGTAGCCCTGTACGTACCTTGCAAGTTATTGCCACCGAAGTCCGAGTAGATAAAGCCACCGTGTTCACTGCGGTTGTAAAAAAGTACAGCGATAGAGGAGCACGTGGAACAATGGTGACGAATGGATTTAGCTTTTCTTTCTATCTTTCTTTTTTTACTTTGTGAGAAAAAAACAAAACAAACGTTAGTGAAAATGTCAGGCGGTGCGGATGTGGTCCGCGTGGAAGCTGCTGAAATTCTGTTTCTCGAAGAGAAAAGGATTGCCACGAACTATGGCAAATATTATTTTAAATTATTTCTGATATAAAAAATCAATTTTAAAAAAATTAAAAATATTATTTTAATAAATCTTTACATAAAAAATATTTTAAACAACAATTACTAAACACCTGAAAAATGGACTCCTATGTTTGGAGAGCTACTCGCCGAAAGCTTCGGCGGTAAGAATCGGTTTCAAACAAAAACCAAGAGGCCCACGTGTTTTTTGTTTTGGTTCAAGATTTAGAGTGGCTTGTCGCAACGAATGGTCCAATCTCTTATGTTAAGTTCAGGTGGGAAGCTCAAGCTCAGACCTATTAGGCCCGTTTGGAACAGTAGTGGAGGCAGTTACCATTTGTAAAGAAAAGGACAAAAGTTACAAAGTACAAACCTCAAAACAGCTCCCAATTATGTAGGTATTCTCAATTGACTCCCTAAAACAAGTTTTATTTTGATTAGGTCCTTGATTTCTCAAAAAATCTCAATTCAGTCTCTTCATCTATATCCATTCATAAATTATCTCCAAATTGTTCTATTTCTGGTAAGAAAACACATTTTTTTTATAAGATACGTGACATGGAATCTTAATTATGAGTTTTTGAATATTTTGGAAATTCATTTGAATTAAAATATGGCTAAATGATTGGATTGAATAGAACTTAGTCTTTGAACTTTAAACTTTTATATTTGAGTACCTTAAACTATTTTTTGATAAAATAAATATTTAATTTTGTTAAATTTGATCGAGATAATGATTTAAAAAAACAATATGTTTTTTGAAAATACATTATTTAAAGATATAAAAATAAAGAGACAAAAACGATCTATTTTTATCCAAAAAAAATATTTCACAGTACTCAAATAAAATAAATTAAACTTCAAAAACTAAATTCAGTTTGATACAAAGTTTAGGGTAACTTTGAATAATCTAGCCTTAAAATGTTTTCCCGGTTTTCCTTTTAGATTACTAGTTTTAATTTTAATTTTTTTCCTTTACAAAATATATGAATTAACATCTCTATTTATGTTCAAAAACTTACAAGAACTATTTAACTTCTTGATATCTATTTTTTTAATTATTGTTTGAAAAATTATCTTGAGCACTTTATAATTTAGTTTATTTTATATTTTTTTATTGTTTCGTGAATTATATAAAATATCTTGAATTTTATAATTTTATAACACTATATACGACAAAAAAAAATTGAATTATTTATATATTTGCTGTTATATTTAATTTAATAATTAAAAAAATCATGTTGTTTGAAAATAATAAAATTGTCACTCAAAAACTCTCCCTCTTCTTATGAAATCCTAGCCAGTAGCTTGAATCCAGTCATATCATCTGTAACTATAAGAAGCTCATGTAATCAAATAATATCGTTTCTAGATGGTGGCTCAGTGATAAGAGTTTGGGATCAAGAGATTTGCTCCCTCTGTGGTCTCAGGTTCGAGCCCTGTAGTTGCTCATATAATGGACACTAGAGGCTTACATGGTCGTTAACTTCAGGGCCCGTGGGATTAGTCGAGGTGCGCACAAGCTGGCCCGGACACCCACGTTAAACTAAAAAAAACAAAATATCGTCAGCTCAGCAATTTCAAACACCAATTCCAATCATACTATGCATCAACTTCAAAGCCAAATCTACACCACTTACTTTCATCAAAGCATTGATTAGAACAGTGCGAACTTTCCCTTGAATTTCCCTGCCCCTGTTAGCAATCCCTGGAATTCAAATTCATATCCTTTTTGAACAACCCCCTTCTGGCAATACCCTTCCAAGTATACGAAGCATTAGCGCGAACAAATCATTCCTTGCCAGCCATACTGACCAGAGAATTGTATATGGAAAGAGGACCCAAACTCTCCTCTGCATTTTCTGGTGAACGCAGGGATTCCAGAGCTGAAGTAGATCATCTATTGTTCTAGGAAATGGTCGTTCATATCCCAGCCATCATAAAAAACGAGTTCACAAGAGCCATACCTGTTAACTCATCATTAAACCCTTTAGTAGCTGAGCCCCCAATAATCGAATTCCAACACCCTTGAGCGTTCAGTTTCATCAAGAATAGAAACAATCTAGCCATTTGTCACCAGCCGGAGAAATATTGCCATCATCGCCTGAAGGTTCACCAATACGCTTTAAATTAAGATCAATTAGAGTTATCAATTTTTGGAATTACTGTAACATGTAAGCATGGCGAGGGAAAGGGAAAGGAGATCAATGGAAAAATTGATAGAGTTGTGATCTTGGAAGGTGAATCGAAGGAATTAATTAAACGAAGTAAATGGTTGGAGAAGAAGATTGAGAGTGAAGTTAGATTGAAGAAATAAATTAGATTTTGATTGATTGGGTTTTATGGTGAATAGTACATTTCAGTTCCTTATGTTAGATAACATGTGGTGATAGATTCAAATTAAGTTGACTCAAAATGTAAACCGTAATTTTTTAAAGAATTGGAACAAATATGAAAAAATAATTAAATCATATGATGCTTGAGGTAATTTTTTCATTATTGTTTTGCACCAAGTTTTACATTTACTTATCAGAATATTTTTTTCAATGCTAATTTGATTTGAATTTTTTTAGGACATTAGCATAATAAAAAGATTGTTGGTAAAATAACGCATTTCAAAAAATATTTAGAGACCTAGCACATTTAATCAAGTCCTAGACAACTATTATGATTCTTGTGTGTCGTTCAATATTTACGACTTGAGTGTCGTAAATATCAACTGTGATATGCGAGTTACATATAACATATACGATACACGAATTGCAAATAATATATGTGACTCGATAAAAAAATACTGCTAAAAACAGTTTCTTCATCTATTAACTCATTACTCCAAAAAAACTACAATCCGCACAGTTTATAATCAGTGTTTCAACTTCAAAACATAATTTACATAAAAAACACTAAACATCTTCAATCATTAATAAAAGTATACATACAATTAATATAACATAATATTTTATTTAAATTAAACCAATTATATATTTATTTATAATTCTTATAACATATAATATAATTATATTTAATAATTATCCCAGCTCGTAAAATAATCTGAAGCACTTCCCTAACTCCTTGAACTCGGAGAAAGGTTTGTAGCATCCATGTAGGGTGACTTATAGAAACACGATATAATGAGTTAATATTGTGACTTGTAGAAACAATGATTCACCAACTAAAAGGAGTTAATGTAAATAGAAAGTAGTGTGAGAGAAAGAACGAGCAGTGCTAGCAAAATTCAAGTTTGAAGACAGACAGGTGATTAACAAGCAATTTGATTAGCGAGCAGTTTTGGTGGGAAACAGTTTGAGTGGCAAGCAGTCCAATTTGATGATAGTATGGAGTGAGAGCAAGGGATTTCTAAATGATAAATTTCTAAGAGTCCATGAAAATCTCAACAATAGCTAAGATTGTGCAATATCATCCTTTATAGTATGATCATGTTTGAGTTAGAGTGCTTTTAGGAGTTTGGTCGAATACATTTCCAGAAAGTTTTGAATTTTTTTTATATTTTGAAATTATTTGGAAGTGCTAATAATAAAAATATTTAAAAAAATAAATAAATAAATTATTTTAATACTTTTTTAAAAAATTAAAACCTTTTAAAAAATTAATTTTTTCCTTGTAGCAGACTCCTGGCTTGCTAACAAGGACTAAAAAAAAGTATCATTTGAGAGTTTTTGTGGTAAATTTTGCTCCAACCCCATTAAATCAATCTTTCTAAATTCTAAGACATCTTAAAGGCAAGACATAAAAGATGACCTTATTACAATACGCGTGACCATCTTAGATTCATTGCAAGACCTGACAATGGTTAATACATAATTACTCAATTAATCTTATAGACAAACCGAGCATCCATAGAATACAAGGGCTCCACCGCCACAGACATGGGCTTTGGGCTTTGGTTGTGACGCCGTACTACCTGCACATGTTTCTAAAATTTAATAAATCATAAAACTTTATTAAAATATATTTATAAACGCATTTTATGCCTTGCCAGTACATTATTACTACTATTTCAATTCTTCTCGCTGTTGAGACTAACAGGATGCACATGTTTTAATTTTATGATATCAAACCAAGATAAAATAATTATTAAATTAAAGAAAACGTAAATGTAAAATTACTGAAGAAATCGTGAAGTGTGACTTTAGAATTCTTGCCACTGACATGTTGTTTCACTTATTTTGACAGTTTATATTTATTTCTAATACTTATTTTGACACTATTTGCAAAAAATACAAATAGAAATAGAAAAAAAAAAACTTATTTAGATACTAAAATAACCAGTAAAAAATAAATATTTCCTTATAAATGTAACATCCGCCATGTGAAACCTCCATCTAAGACCTAATCAGGAAAAGAAATAATTGCAATGAATAAGAATATGCTTATTGTTAAATAAAAGAAAAAAAATTAAACCTTATTCCAGAAAATTTTAAAATATACGTGTCTGTCAAAAATACACCCTCCAAGAGTTCACAATCAATGGATTTCAGTGTGTTTTTTTTTTTTTGGGTTAAAAAATGATTTTGAAACTCTTTAATTTTTTTTAAAGAATTTATGTTTTTGGATCGTGTAAAATAAATTTTAAATAATAAAAAAATATTTTTTTAATATATTTTTAATTATTCATTATCTTTTCTGGATATCACGGGCAAAAAATAAATTTATGTTCTTGCCTCTTGGACCGTGCAAAATAAAAGCACATGGTACTAATCGCGGGGCACGTGGGCAATTAGTCAAATTGAATATCACGGCATGGATTTGTCTGCGGCAAATGTCAATTTACCCAGAGAAAGTAATTTTCACAACGTTGTCAATAGTTAACTGGTGCTTAAGATGAAAGGCTAATCAAGGAGAGATCGGGTAGGATTCATTCCTTCGAAAAAACATATCACGTTGGCAAATCAGAAGGTGAAGACAGAAAGCCAACAGTTCTACGCTTCATCGGTCTTTCTCGAGCCTGATCTGCTTTCCCTATGGCTTTCTCGTTGATCCCTTGCGAGGACAGGCACTGTTAATGTATTTTTGTCTACAAGTAGCAGGAACATTCCTCGCATGCTGTTTTTGCCGGAGAAAACAAAAACTGGAATCACGACAGATGTAGTCTTGATTATTGGTGGATTTAATTCGGTCCTTGATTAGAAATTATCGTCTATTATCATCGACCTCTCGGTTTTTTTTTTTTTAAATCATGACCCCTGGTATTGTTAATAGGCCATATCAAGCTACCCCTTCCGAACATTACATGTGCGTTAAAGTTGGGTTTCGACAACACTGCAAATTGTTTATATTATATGCACTAATTTTGAAAATGACAATTTAACATGACACCATTCAACTTAGTTAATTTACTTAGATTTGTATACACCCACTACCCCGGCGTGCTAGGATATTTTTCTTATTGAAAAAAAATACTAGAACGACGCAAGCATGTTAAAAAATAATAATATTAACTTGGGATGTAGAATTGACTGAAAAAATATTGGTATAATTAATTAGATAATAAAAAAACAAATCACAATAGTAAATTAACAAACTCAAATAAAAAATTCATGGTGGCCTAGAAAAAAAAGTTAATTACAAAAAAAAACAAATTCTAACTATTCAAACGCGGAAGAACAAAAAAACATCATCATGAGCTAACTTGAATGAGCATGTCAAGTATGAAGGTCGGGTCATAAGACTAAAATAACCTAATAGAAAGTAAATACAAAAAAAATAAAGTTCAATTCTGAACAAATACAATATAGAGTAATGAAATCTAAAATAATGTCAATAAAAAAAGAAGCAAAAATACATAGGGCAAACACAGCAAGACAACTAAATTCTGCAACTCAAATATAAATAAGATAACCCAAATAGAAGAAAAATCAGGAAACATTACGAAGCTTAATTTTAATGCAACTTAATGTCAAGGGATAAAATGTAAAAAATTATTCATTTTCTTTAAGAAAAACATCTATAAAAAAACAAAACCATCCTACAAAACTCACGGTCTAAATGATGAGATAAACAGATAGAAAAAAAATCAGGGAGCCCAAAATAATAAAAAAAACCTCAACTTTAAACGATGAAAATAAAAAAGAAAATTAATTCTCAGCTAATATAATGTTAGATAATAAAATTAAAAAAAAATATCAATTAAAAAAATTTACCAAAGTAAATTCAACCAAAAATGACAAATAAAAGTACCCGAGATAACGCATGTCAGTTTGAAAATTTGAACTAAAATTCTATAAAAAAATAAATAAAGCACGATCACTAATAATGTAAATTTTGAATGATAAAACCGAAAAAAATATTAACTTAGAAAAAGGGAGAAAAAAACTAGAAAAACCCTGACAAACCTCCAAAATCCAGGCTAATGTCTCAAACTCATAACATATGAAATCTTAGATACTCATAACATATGAAATCTTAGATCATAGTTGAATAAAGAAGCTCAATTTCTAATGAATTTAATATTAAATGATAAAATAAAAAAAATTATAAAATTAACCAAAGAAAACTTAACAAAGAATGACGAATAAAAAGACTCGAGATAACCTGGGTCATTTTTAAAATCAGTAAAAAATCAAATGAAAGCAAATTAATAAAAATAACAAAGCTTTGTTTCCAATTAAATAAATAGTGAATGACAGAACTACAAACAAAAAGGAGCTTAGAGGAAGGGGAAAAAAAACCCAACTAAATTCAAGTGAACCCTCTAAACTTGGGTTACCCTCTAAAATTCACAATCCTTAAAATCCTATACCCGGGCTCAATAGAGAAGATCAATTCCCAACTAATTTAATGTTGAATGATGAAATAAGAAAAACAATGGCAATTTAAAAACTTTTACAGAGTAAAAAAAAATGATGGGAATCAAATTTAATAGGAGAAAAAAGTAAAAGGGGATGAAATTGTAAGAAAAATCAATTTATAAAAATTATTTTAAACAAAAAAATAGCAGTCAAAAGAATATTAACCATATTTTAAAGATTAAAAAACTGAAGGGGGTGAAACTGAAAAATAAATTTAATTTTATAAATTATTAAAAAAATAGTTCAAATATTGAAGGATGGATTCAAGAAAAAAACATCAATTTTAAAAATTAGCTAAATAAAATTCAATAATGAACAAAAAATAAAAGACCCAAAATAACCCGGGTCATTTGAAAAATTAATGAAATACTCTACAAAAAGAAAATGAATAAAAAATATGGAGTTTTGTCTCTAATTGATTAAATGTTAAATGATGAAACTGAAAAAACACGAGTTTAAATGAAGGGGGAAAAACAAGCAAACCTGAATGAATTTTCTAAGCTTAGGTCAATTTCTAAAACTTGCAAACCATGCAATCTTAGACCCGAGCCTAATCAGAAATCTTAATTTATAACTAATTTAATGTTGGATGATGAAATTAAAAATAAAATACCATTTTAAAATTTTTGCCAAGGTAAAGAAGAAATAACAATAAAAAGAATGTGTATCAAATTTTATAGGAAAAATAAACTTAAAGAAGATGAAATTGTAAAAAAAATAAAAAATAAAAATGACCCCAAACAAAACAAGTAGCAATAAAAAGAACGAGGACCGAATTTAAAAGGAAAAAATATAAAAGGAGGTGAAATTAAAACAAAATATCAGAGTAAGGAAAAATAACAACCAAAAGAATGATAATCAAATTTGATAGGAAAAATAAACTTAAAGAAGGGGTGAAGTTGCAATAA
>Ga0307517_10005733_pt1 | contig 18589 bp, 9 predicted proteins | sample 23_EM_MG_FD_194515 | JGI IMG/M metagenome (GOLD analysis project Ga0307517, IMG submission 194515) | Populus trichocarpa ectomycorrhiza microbial communities from riparian zone in the Pacific Northwest, United States - 23_EM | ecosystem: Host-associated > Plants > Roots > Unclassified | place... | reverse complement strand
ATAAGATGGGTTTTCTTTTCCTAATCAAATCTAGTCTAGTCTAGTCAATAAAATTTGGCATGTAATGGGATTTGCAGTTGCACACTAACTCGATATGAATTTCATATGTGACCCACATAGTTTATATCAAAAATAAATTTGAAAAAAGTATTATTTTAATGCATTTTCAAGCAAAAAAACACTTTGAAGAGCAATCACTACCACAATATCAAACATTGCCTTAACCTTACTAGGAAAAATAAGGTTACGACCTTATCGTGCCATCACATAATCAACCAAATAAATAAATAATTTGTCTTTTTTTCTTTATTTCACAATAAAATATTTTTGGAATCAATTATTTTTTCATATTATTTTACACATTTTTTTCACACATCAGGATAATATATTCATAAAAATCTAATAAAAGTTTTTAAATATTAAATCCAAAAATAGAATAGAGAAAGAAAATTGATCTAATTTGAAGAAAAAACTTATATAAAGAAGAGACAGAAAATAAAATTTATAACTCATCAAAAATATTAAAGATATTTTCATGTGAGATTTATTTCTCTTAATTATATTTGTCAATTTTTTTAAAGTGAATCAAATAAAATAATTAATAGGATGTGACTGGTCTTAACCTATTTATTTATTAATTTCTTGTTTTAATTAATTATTTTTTTGCTATTATTAAAGTATTATTTGTTTTTTGTGATTAAAATTGTGTTTGGATGCCATTTTAAAAATACATTTAGTTTGAAAAAAAAATTGTTATTTTTTAATATTTTTTTAACAATTTTAATACACTAATATCATAAATAAAAAATATTTTAATATATATATTTTTTTTAAAAAAAACTTTTTTAAAAATATCTTTTGTCACAGTAATAATCTAACAATCATTCAAGGCGTGAACGATGGATGAGTGGGGCACCCTTTATTTCAAGCAAAAGTATTGCCTTTACGAGTGTTGAATTGCATTGGCAATATCAAACATCATTACCATCAAATCTTAGAAAAGGACAAAACAGAAACCCAAAAAGAAAGACGATAAAGATAAAGCGAAGATGCCAATGCAGTCATGCTACTGAAGTCCAAGGTCCATCAATTTCTTCACAATAATTAATTACGTTTGATTTTATGATGTAGTATATTTTATTCTAATTATAAATTTAAAAATACTTAATTAATAAATATATAATATTTCACTAAAAATTATTTCTTTAAAAATTTGTTAAAAAAACTATAATTTATATATATTTTTAAACATAATAGGAAAAATTACCACAATTTTAAATACACACTAGTATATGGCATGAACAATAAACTTCCTATATTTTTTTATTCTATGATAAAATATTTTTAGTTTAGTTTATATATAATTAAAATTAAATATTATATCGGGTAATTTTAAAAATATATTTTCTATATTAGTTTGGTACATTTAAGTAAATTTAATATTTTTTTTTAAATACTAACTTTGAAATTTAAATATAAAAATTAAGAAAGGGAGCAAACCTCTTTCACTATCAAATATTTTTTTTTAAATTGTGCACTTCTCGCATTGATAAGGCAATTCAAAAGTATTTTTTTTTAATAAATGTATTACATAGATAATGATCTATTTAAGATTTAGATAGTGTTTGGAAATATAAGTCAACCTGTATTTTCAAAAAAATTCAATTTTTTTTTGTTAAAAGTTAATTTGTTTTGTATCTTTTAGATCGTTTTGATTCGCTAATATTAAAAATAATTTCAAAAAATACAAAAATATTATTTTAATGCATTCTAAATAAAAAACACTTTGAAAAACAACCACATTCACACTTCCAAGCAAGAAAATTAATATGCAAAAACTACTTGTAATTAAAATAATAATAAAATAAACCTGAAAAGGTCTCCAACTATATTAGATAATTTTTTTTTTCTCAAAGATATTTTTTATGTTAATTTTATTTTTGAATTTCTAAAATTCCTCAATTAAGTCATTTCATTGTATGTTTTTTTTAGAAAATAATATCATTTTGCTTACTGTTTTCTAGTTATAAATTATAATAAATGATACAATTAAAAATAACCCAAATTACTTAACAACATAATTGATACAAAAAAGTTTGAAAGTGCAAAACTGACACTATCTTATTACCTATTAATTGGGGATGTTTATTTGAAATTATAGTAATGATTATGGTTTAAAATATTTTTTTGAATAAAAATATATTAAAATAATTTTTTTTATTTTTAAAAAATTATTTTTAATATTAATATATTAAAATAATAAAATAATTTTTTTATTTTAAATAAAAAAAAATTTAAATTTTATAAAAACACGATTTACTTCGCGTTTTCAAATACTCCCTTGCTGGTTTGCCCAAAAAGCAAAATAATAACAAAAATGAACTGTAATTATTATAATATGGAAAATTCAGTGTTTATTGAACACACTGACAGCTTCTCCCTGTTCACTCCTTCCTCTCTCTCTCTCTCTCTCTCTCTCTCTCTAAACTCCTACAATCCTATTCACATTCAGATCCAGGTATGTCTCTTTTTACATTACTCTCCTCAACTTCATTTTATGTTACTTTCTTATCTATCCATTGAAGTTTTTATGCTTAACATGGGCTCTACTTGCTTACTGAGGAGGGAAAGTACAAGAAAATCTCAAGTTGCTAGCTACTTTTCTTTTCGTGGGGGCACTCCAGGCAGTTGTTAGGTTACGTTGAGCTGCAAAGTTTTGGTCTTTTGCATTTTCTTGGCAACAAAACAGAGTACTAGTACTAGGCAGAGCAGTTTTCTAAGTTTCAGTGAATTCTATTTGATAAGTTACTGAAAAAAGAGTTTGTATAAATGGGCTTGCTTTATTTTTTCTCTTTTTGTATGATTTTTTATTGTATCAAAATGATTTCTTTTGTTTAGTTTAGCATTTGGGGTTTTGGTTTCTCTTCATTATATATTTTTTTTCATTTTGCTGTCATTTTCTTTTCTATGATGTAAGCTCTATAAAAGAGCTGATTCTTTTTGACCATCTGTTTAGTTGCTGAGAAAGAAAGGAAGAAAGAAAAATGAGGAAATGAAAAAGAAAATTGAAGATGTTGTTTTCTTGATTTTTTTTCTTTTCTTGTTTCATTCATTTTTTAAATTTTTTTATAAGGCTAGTTACGAATGTAATGTGATAATGGGATCTTTATACTGTTGAGAAGTGCTGCCTTGCTGTTTATCATTATACTACATTTTATTTAAGAAAAAAAAAGAGAAACTTACAAGCAATATGGGAATGGGGTTTCTATTTTTTTTTGGTTTTTGTTTCCCTTCAAAAGTACCTTAGAACTCTATTCTTTTCTCACTTGATTGTGGGCCTTTGATTTAACAATTCCAAAATGTTTAAATCTTATTTACTTTTCTTTTCTACTGTGTCTCCTATACTTGCCTGTCAATGTTCAGTGCATAACCATAACATGCAGGGATATGAATGCACACTTTTACTAATTGATGTTTGAAACTTTGTATTTCTTGAAGATGGGGAGTTGTCGACTAACTGGAAACTGTGATTAGCAGCACAGATGCTATGATGTTTGTGTGAAAGTGTAGACGTTTTCTACAATTTTGAGTTTGAGAAAAAGTGGGAGTAGGAGATGGAAGAGATACAATCTCAATCGGATAATTACAGATCTTCTTCGTCTTCAGCGAGTAGTCCTGCAAGTAGGGTGCCATCAAGTAACTTCTTCTACTTGCGGAAGCCTGGTTTGCATAGACAACCTATCTCATTTGAGGATTCACCAGAGTGGGATACGGATATTGATGTCAGGTTGGAGGAAGGAGGTGACTCTATCAATGTTGCCACAGCACCAGCATCCCCATCTTTGTCGAAGCTTAATAGTGGGTCGTTGCCATCCCCACCATTACCAGAGGGTGCGGTTGTTGCAAGAAAAAATTTAGGGGCTTCTATTGTTTGGAAAGACTTGACTGTTACAATCAAAGGGAAAAGGAAGTACTCAGACAAGGTTGTCAAGAGCTCAAGTGGTTATGCATTGCCGGGCACAATGACAGTCATCATGGGTCCTGCAAAATCAGGGAAATCCACATTGCTACGGGCTATTGCAGGTTAGTTAGCATGCTATTCATTCATCACCAAGTTGGAATATTTGCTTTAAATTCTCTCTATGGATGCTTGAAACTAAAGAAGTGAATTTCAACACCGCAGGGAGGTTGCATCATTCGGCCAGAATGTATGGTGAAGTTTTTGTGAATGGTGCAAAATCACGCATGTGTTACGGCTCATATGTAAGTTCTATGTATATTCTCTTGCTATTGGATCATTTTTTCTCTCTATCAATTTGATTTTTTTCATTGGGTTTCCTCCAACTCTGCTGTCTTGATATTCTTCCTTCTATGATTTGATATTTCTATGATTTATTTTTTCTTGGTCTTTAAATATGTAAGATAGAAATATCCTCTGCTGCAATTTTGATATTCTTCCTTATATGATTCATTTCTTCTTGTTTTTTTTAATATGTGAGATCAAAACATTCTTGGTCACTCTTCCTTTAGTCTTAGTACATTACTTTGTCTCAAGGAGCTGAGAGGAATAAAGTTATATACATGTTTTGGCTTTGCGGTGTTATCCTATTTCTAATCAATGGTCCTGTTAACCTCAAAAGGTTGTACAAATTGGTAAGGCTGTCTTGTTATTTATGTGATTAGTTTTTTGTTATTGATTCTGTAACCTTCAGGGAAATCATCCCCAGAAGTTTTGGCCAATATCCTCTTGGCATCACTGAGCCTCATGATGTACTAAGAATCAATATGGTATACGACCAATGCGGGTTGTGGATTGTCACGTTTTCTTCTTTTCTTTATGAATTATCTGCCCCCCTCTTCTATCTCCATTTCTGTACAGTTTTTAGATCATGATTTATGGTTGGTATGCTAAATAGGAGCAAGTTATTATGAGGAATGCATTGTCAAGTCTGGATGTTGCATATAATATTACGCAATCTGATTGATTACGTGTCATTTGATAGCTAAGGCACATACTTTCTGAACTTACATGCTGAAAATCTAGCATCATACAAGGCTATGCAGGTTGAGAAAACTCAAATGCATCTTTATGGCCCTCTTATAGATTTCTATGTTAATGACATTCATCCATGTTGGTGAGTTGTCCAAAGATAAAAAAGGAAAAAAAATGATTACTCTATACTCTATACTAGTGACCAGGACCCTAATTCCAACCATTGTTTTCTTTGTAATAGGTGGCCACTATTTTGCATTGATATATTAACATGCATGTGCGTAAGGGAGTGTGCTTGTAAACTCAATGGCGCTAGGATAGTCCTAAAAAGACATCTGATGTTTTAAGTTTGAATGAGAACCTGGTATGCCACCCTACCGGTGGTCATTTTCACAGTGTTTAGTGTATTGCCTTTTGATCTCTTATCTTAAACAATTGCATTATCAATAAGATCAATCACACTTCCACTGGACCTTCTTGGTGTTGACTTTAGCTTACATCATGATTTGGAATAGTGCGCGCACGCGTGCACGTCTCGAACCAAGGTTGGATGCTTAAAACTTTCACATTCTTTCATAACTGGAAAAGATGCTTCTCCATCTTGGAAGTATCGAATGATAAATTATAGCTGTTTTATTTTGCCAATTAAGTTCTGTTACTGTTAACGAGGAAATTGTCTTGAGACAGACAGTTAAAGTTGCACTTCCATGATGGAACTAAATGTTGTTATTTGTAGCAAAGTCAGGGCCTTTGACCTTGAATTATCTTCCAATTTGTAGGGTTTCGTTGAGAGGGAAACTGCTCTGATAGGATCTCTCACTGTCCAAGAATACTTATACTACTCTGCACTGCTTCAACTTCCTGGCTTCTTCTGCCAGAAAAAGAGTGTGGTAGAGGATGCCATTCGTGCCATGTCTTTGAGTGATTATGCAAACAAACTGATCGGAGGACATTGTTATTTTAAGGGCCTTCCGAGTGGTGAGCGAAGGCGTGTTAGCATTGCCCGGGAGCTTGTAATGAGACCACATATCTTATTTATAGATGAACCTCTTTATCATCTTGACAGGTTTATTGCTTTCTTCTCCGTCCAACCTCAATTAAGTTTACTCGTATCATTTTCTTACATCCATCCTACATGAGTATTGTGCATGATGGCATGGCTTATTGCACTGTTGATTTGAAGCACTCTATCAAGGGTAGGAACAAGCGGCTTAGGTTTATTTCTTTAGAAGAGCATAGATTCGATGCTGCTAAACCACTTTGATTACATGTGTATGAGGAATGGGCATGAATTGTGGATCTTTTCCTACTTTGCATCTTAAAATGTGATGGAAACTCCAGAAAAATCAGAACTTGTGGACCAAAGTACTTGGCATGACTGAGGAAATATGACTGTTGTCAGCAAAGAAAGTTTAACTAACTTTATGTGAACTTTGGTACCAACAAATTATTATTTGTCATTTTTTTATTCAACATTGTTAATGGCCTTACTGTTTTCATATCTCTATGGGGTCATAGCTCTGCGTGCTCATAATAATTTATGTCTTTCTTCCTGTAAGTATTGACTATCTAATTTCATGACTTTACCTCAATCAGTGTCTCTGCCCTTCTGATGATGGTTACATTAAAGAAACTTGCTAGCATGGGGTGCACTCTTATCTTTACCATTTACCAGAGTAGCACTGAAGTATTTGGTCTCTTTGATCGGATCTGCCTACTTTCAAATGGAAACACCTTATTTTTTGGAGAAACGTTGTCCTGCTTGCAAGTAAGGGATGCTTGGAATTTGATCTTACCTTTTGTTTCAGTTTCTATTAAAGAACATAATTTCAAAATGAGTGAAGCCCATATCATATGACCATTTTATAGTTTAGTGTCATATGTATGCAACCGAGGTACTATGTGGTCTTTATTTCGTGCTTCATTTGGTTGCAATAAAATGTGGTATCAAATTAACATTAGTTAATTTCAAGGGATGCTTGGAATTTGATCTTACCTTTTGTTTCAGTTTCTATTAAAGAAAATAATTTCAAAATGAGTGAAGCCCATATCATATGACCATTTTATAGTTTAGTGTCATATGTATGCAACTGAGGTACTGTGTTCTTTATTTCGTGCTTCATTTGGTTGCGATAAAATGCGGTATCAAATTAGCATTAGTTATGCACAAAACTCCCAAGATATATTTTTTTCTTTTTCTTGGAATTAAAGATCCCAAGATATATTTTTTTTCTTTTTCTTGGAATTAAAGAGAGCATTATATTTATATGGATACTAATTGACATATTTATTTTGACGAAGCACTTCTCAAATGCTGGATTTCCTTGCCCAATTATGCAAAGTCCTTCTGATCACTTCTTACGTGCAATAAACACGGATTTTGACAGGATCATTGCAATGTGCAAAAACTGGCAGGTACTTGAGTAATTATTATTATTATTATTATTATTATTATTATTGATGGCACCATCAAAGACGCATTGGAAACAGTGAGACTGATTTTTGAAGTTATAACATGTACTCATTTTGACACTTATGTTTAGTACTCATTTTGACATTTACTGGACATGAAATCATTGTCATAGGATGACCATGGAGATTTTTCATCAGTGAACATGGACACTGCTGTTGCCATACGTACCCTAGAAGCAACCTATAAATCATCAGCTAATGCTGCTGCAGTTGAAACCATGATATTGAGACTCACTGAAAGGGTATTGTCATTTATCTTCTCTTATTACACTATGTTTAATGTTTGTCTATATACTCATCTTCCACTGTGCACATAATTATTGATTGTCGTGTAATATTGACAGAAACTTGAATGGATGTCGTTAGCTCATTCTTTTATGGGTTGTGGGTAATGAATGAATCCATCTTTTTGTTTTTGCACCTGGATAGCTATGTCAATGCCATGGAAGGCTGAATGGTGCCCTAGTGTCAATAATTAATTTTTTTGGATTATTCCGGTGATGCTTTGGTTCTTGACTCCTGGATATTGATCAAATGCTGAAGAGGATTGGTGTTGGATAGATTTAAGGTCAAAATTTTATCGATTAATGTTATGAAAGGCTTATTTTTTTATGATTTTGTAACATATGACCATATGGGGTATACCACATGTTGAGTGTTTAACTTGACACAAAAACAATCAAGCTTATCCATGTCTCATTTGACAAACTTAGAAAACTTGGAGCAGGAAAAGTTGTGTTCCCTCTTTGGATAATCGCTATTTATCTTGAATATGGTTACAAGCTAAATTTTAGCTCCTTTAAAATAGCTAACCTACCTTATACATACTTTCCTAACAAGTAGCCTACAACTAATATATCCTAACAAAGGAAATCATAAAATATTTACAAATGTAGAAGGTAATTGTCAAATTTGTCTTTAAATAGACAACTAATTCCTTTGACATCCCTTTAAATTGATGTTGGTAAGTCTACGAGCATCAATTTGCTAACAAGAAAATGATGGCGTTGACGAGTCATGGAGAGTAGTAGTGATACATGGGAGTGTAATAACCTGACGATCAAAGGCCTCTTGTATGGAGTGAGAGTCAACCTCTAGATGCTTTGTGCATTCATGGTAGATAGGTTTGCAAGCAATTTGGATGACATTAGTGTTGTCAGCATGCAGAGGTGTAGCTTGAACCTGGGAAAAGCCAAGCTTTGTGAGAAGACCACGAAGTAAAATGATCTCAGAGTAGACAGCAAACATGGCATGATACCTAACCTTAGTAGATGACTTGGAGACAGAGTCTTGTTTCTTGCATTTCCAAGAGATAAACGTATCACCTAGAAACATGCACCAGCTGGTAGTAGATTTCCTAGTATTTAGACAACTGGTCCAATCAACATCATTGTAGACGTGGAGATGGAGTGAAGAACCAGTAGGGAAAAAATAAGCCACGAGAACTAGGGTTGATAACTGTTGTTCTATGACAGTCTGAGTGAGAAGACATTGCTCCTACGAAACAAATCATTGAGGCATGCATCTAAGGAAGGAACTGGTTCTCAATTCATAAGATTAGATCTGGTGCCTTCAAATTCAGATTGTAATTTCATAAGAAATTGGTCCCTTTTAGTAGTTTCATGAACAAATTGAACAGAACAAAGATCGTCAGATGGTAAAGTAGCATAAACTATATTATTATATTCAGCCCAAAGATTCATGAAACTAGAGCAAAATTCAGAGATAAAAAGACTATCCTGTTGAAGACTAGCCAAGTCATGTTCAAGCTGGACCCGACAAGTAGTTTTGTGTTGACTGTAAAGCTTCTTGAGATAATTCCACTATCTCAGCCACAGGTGTGGAGGATCGAAGATTTAAGATGATGTTGGATTTGACAGATCCTAAAATCCATGTCGTGCTTGTGCATCCGTAACCTCCCATTTGGCATGTTCCCTATCAATGTTTTTGTCAGGGGCAGGGCTGCTGCCATCATCATAGCCTTTATAGATTCTTCCCTTTGGCAAATATCATGAAGTGGAATGCCCTTGATGAGTAATTCTTGCCATTAAAATAAACCAAGTTCCAGACTTTTCTGAAGACATAATGCCGAGATTGTTTGATCTAGAATAATTGAGAATAAAGGACTGTGCTAGGACTACGATGGACTTGAGGACAAAAGACACAGAAGACAAACAAAGACAGAACTAGATTTTTGTTAAGAAAGGCTCTGATACCATGACAAACTTAGAAAACTTTGAGCAGGAAAAGTTGTGCTCCTTCTTTAGAGAATCGCTATTTATCTTGATTACAAATGCAAGCTAAACTTTACCTCTTATAAAATAAATAACCTACAACATGCATACTTTCCTAACAATTAGCCTATAGCTAGTATATCCTAACAAGGGAAAGAATAAGATATTTACAAATATAGATTGTACTTGGCAAATCTATCTTTAGATAGACAACTAACTCCTCTGATATCATTATGTGAAGAAGAAGGTAGCTTGCTGTAAATTTAGCCTTATAAGTGCAGCCATGTAGATGTGCTCGTTTATGTGTTAATGCCTTTGGGCATGTGTGTGAGTACATGCATGTGTGCGTGGTCGTATCCAGATGCAAATACAAGTTTCACTTCGAAAACATTATGCTTTGAAATTAGCTTTTGTGTGCTAAATATTTTTATAATATCAAGATCATTGCACTGCATGCTTTAAACAAGGAGATTTTGGTGCAGTTTTACCTCTACTGTCATGTTGTTAGGATAAATCTGACAGTAGTCAGAAACTTGACTTTCCTAGGAAATTTGATCCTGCATGTACAAGGAAACTTAAGCTAACCAGCTGTAGAAATCTTTATTAGATGGTTTTTCTGATATGGGCCTATGATACCTCAAAGTGTGATTTTGAAGGTATGGCCATTTTAGATTGAAGTAGAAATCGTTTCTGTTGGTTGTGCTTGATTAGTTTGCTATATCACTTTGCAGGCAACTTAACTGAATTGGATCATGTATCTTTGCATGGTACATACGAATGTCTCTTTGAAAGCGTGTATTTCGTAGTTAAAATAATGTCATGTTGCATCCATATTCTGATGAGAATGTAAACTAGTTTTGGAAAAGACGGGTATACAATGATGGTTTAAAGGAGATATTCCAAGTCCTAAAGGCTAATCATGATGGTTCATGTCATGAATAATCCGCTCTCCCTCACTCAGCCTTTTCTTTTCTGCTCTCCAGTTTGATAAAGATGTCAGTCTAGTAGTGGGTTTTCATCTCATAATTTTTTATTATAAAAAAAACTTTTAATAATTCCTTTTTCCATTCCATAAATTATTCCTTTATTATGAAGAAAACTTTTAGTCTGAGAAATTCCTTCAACATCTGTAATACTCACACTTGACTTTCATTGAGTTCCATTTTTTTCATTGAAGCACAAACTCCCCATTTTTGCATTGAAGCATTAGCATTAGCTATAATGAAATCACTCCTGTTTGCACGGCTCCACAGATGGTTGCTTTTATAGACTAGACAATACATCTCATCATATGTGATTTAACTCTGCAGGAAGGTCCACTTCTTAAAAGCAAGGGAAAAGCTAGCAATGCAACAAGGATTGCAGTTTTGACTTGGAGATCTTTGCTAACTATGTCAAGGGAATGGAAATACTACTGGCTTCGCCTTATTCTGTACATGCTCCTTGCTCTCTGTATTGGTACAGTATTTTCAGGCTTGGGGCATTCTTTGTCTTCAGTTGTGGTGAGTTTCTTAAAACAAACATCATTACTGCATCTGAATCTGCATCCATGAGTACCCAACTAAGAACAGGATAACCACGAGTCTTTTAGAACCTGGTCATGATTGTATTAGACATGATATCAAATTTTTTGTAATTAGATATGTGATTTGAGTAGAAACAGGTCTAGTTAGACATGCACATCAAATTGTCTGAGTCATTGTAGCAGCAGCTATTACTGTAACTATTCCTGTAACTAACACCAGCATGATGAAGCTTTCTTCTTCTGGGGAAAAAAAATCCGCTTGATATTCAGCAGGTGGCTCTCACCACTCCTACTACTACTTAGGCCTCATAGGAAATAGTTCTGATGTCTGACTTGTACAGATTTTCCATGAATATCTGATTCTTTGAACTTCCTGATTGGCATGGATCCATGCTGTTATCTATCTTTCATTTTCTGTGCTAACTGTTCATCTCATAGCTTAAGAACAATTTCTGTTACATCGCTGCTTCTTGACCTTGTTTTTCATGGTTATTGTCTTCATTCATGCACATGCACTTTCTCTCTTGCTCTGGTGACGTGCACGGATCAATTTCTTATCTCCTCTCCCATTTTGCAGGCAAGGGTGGCTGCAATATTTGTATTTGTATCATTTACTTCACTTCTAAGCATTGCAGGTGTACCTGCACTTTTGAATGAAATCAAGGTATTCTGTTGCTGCTTCTGTTGGCTGTTAATATCTAAAGTTGATCTCATATAGAGTTCTGTGGATTATAGAGTTGCCTTTGACATCCCAAATGAAACCTTTGTAATTTCTCATGAAAATCTTAGAACTGTTTTGGTAGCTTTCATAGACTTGTAACTGGTCCCTGAATAATGATAAGCGTGTCAAGATGATATACTATGCTAGTTTCTTTATTATTATAATTGGGTGGCATTCCAAATTAGAAAAGACGAACGGAGCTTCCTTTGTTTTATTTAATTTTTTCTGGTAGGGGTGATTATTTTCGGTTCGGTTCGGTTTTTATCAAAAAAAAGTAACCAAACTGTTTTTTTAAAAAAAAAAAACCGAATCGGAACCGGTTCAAACCGACCGGTTTTGGTTCGGTTATTTTAGAACAAAAACCGGTTCAAACTGGTTTGGCTCGGTTTTTTTTTTGGTTTGGCTTGGTTTTTTTTTGTGGTTTGGGTTCGGTTCGGTTTTTTCGGTTTCAGGCTTATAAAACCGAAACTGAACCGAACCGGTCGGTTTTTTCAAAATTCTAATCGGTTTAATCGGTTTTTTTTCACGGTTTGGTTTTTTCAGTTATTTTTTTTTTCGATTTTCTCGGTTTATTCGGTTTTTCGGTTTTTTTGCTCACCTCTATTTCTTGGCATATGTACAAGTCTTCTGGCTCTTCTAGGTTGCAATAAAGCTTTTATATGTTTGCATTGGGAGCTTAAGTGATGCCGGACAAGAAGGAGATGGAGAAAGATGGAGGTATAGATAAGGGAGAAAAGCAGTAGAAAGAGGCTGAAAAAATAACTTCTTGATATCATCCAAAGTTGTCTCAAATAAAACGTTAGGTGCTTTATGTAGAGGCACCAAATGTAATAAATCATAATCAAATAAAACGTTAGGTGCTTTATGTAGAGGCACCAAATGAAATAAATCATTATTTATTAAGTTCGTTGATTATACATCATGTGAACTAGATACGAAATAAATAACTAAGTTAAAAGTTCTTCAATGTGAGCATAAAAAGTTGATTATGACAAAAGTGTAAAATGTAATCGATAGAGGTTTTTCTTCTTTTAGTCATCATTTGCCTGTCTGAGGTTCATCTTTCTCGTATGTGATTTGGTCAACCTGGTTGCCTGTTTTGCAGATATATGCATGTGAAGAATCAAATAGGCATTCAGGAGCACTTGTCTTTTTACTTGGGCAACTTCTCTCCAGCATACCATTCCTCTTTCTCATCTCCATTTCATCAAGTCTTGTCTTGTATTTCCTCATAGGCTTGCAAGACGAATTTAGCTTGTTGATGTACTTTGTTTTGAATTTCTTTGCGTGCCTCCTGGTAAATGAAGGACTAATGCTGGTTATCACTTCCCTTTGGCAACATGTTTTCTGGAGTGTATCAACTCTGGTATCCATACATGTGAGTTCCATTATCGGTGCTTTATCCTAATAACTTTTAATTGCTTAGCTTTTTGCCGAGTTTAATACAACAGCAGATAAATATTTTCATGGCGCACACATGCAATTACACTCCTTTTGGTGCTGGTGTCAACTTGTATCTATCTACCTCTCTCATTTAGCTGGGATATCCTGGAGAAGATAGTACAATTGTTTTAGAGGACTAATGCTGATTGCAAAAATCAAAATTTCAATTCATCTCAAATGTTTAGTCAGATTGTCTTGTATGGTGTTTGATGACCTTTCTAATGCATATCTGCAAGTTACTACTCAATTGGACATGAACATTGCAAAGTGATAATTAAGTTGAGGTGATCAATGTTTCAATGATGTACATGCATATTTTATATTGATTAATGAGATGACATTCCTTAATCTGATTGATGGTCTGGATGGCATTCAGGTCGTAATGATGCTTTCTGCTGGGTATTTTAGAATTCGAAGTGTCTTGCCAGGACCAATGTGGACATATCCAGTATCCTATATTGCTTTCCACACTTACTCTATTCAGGCAAGTTTGCATGTAAATGAGTTCAATTGTGTCCATCTGACTAGCCGTGTTTCTAAATTAATGTTATAATTGGATCGATTTTTTATTGCTCAATCAATTCAATACAAAAATCCTGACTATTAGAAACATATTAAAATTTTCCTTTTCCCTGTAAATTTTCATTTATTGGAAGCAGTTGCAGCTGTTGGAGTGAGATCATGTTTCTGGAAGTATCTTAGATGTCATTGTTTTCGATGTTGCAGGGGCTTTTGGAGAACGAGTACCTGGAAACTTCGTTTGATGTTGGGGAAGTAAGGAGTATTTCGGGATTGCAGGCCCTCCGTAGTGCATACGACATCTCTCCTGACAGTAATTCCAAATGGGAGAATTTGCTGGTGTTGTTTCTCATGGCGATTGGGTATCGCATTCTAGTGTTTATTGTACTGCATTTTCGTGTAGGGAAAAACGAATCCATACTAAAGTTTTGCCGGTGTAATCGAGATACAGACAATCCAAGATGAATGGTAATTGTACTGTCAAGTCTTGTGTAACTAACCTTAAATTTCATGTGGCTGTTTCGGTTTAGCATTAGACAGGAAAATATGAATACAATAAAAAAGAGCATTGGTCAGTGTCTTCATCTGAGTTTCTCAGACCCTTTTGTCAAGATAGTATGGATGAGCTTTCATACGTAGTTAAGACAATTTATTGTTCTTTTGATTCCTCTACCAAGTGGCTACTATAAAGGGACAATCAAAATGCTTCCAAAGTTGCTTGTTCTTGTGATCTTATAAAACGAAAAAGGAATAGTAGTTTTAGCTGTCGTTGCAAATGGATTTGTTTGGTTGGTCCATCTTGTCACTAATCTTATTCTTTAGGTCCTTGATGAACTGAGCCATATTTTTCTCTGAGGATCCTCCGGGTGACAACGCATTTTCTAATGTTTTCTTCACCTCCTTGATTTTGGTTCTTAATTCGTCCCCTAATTTTCCACTGAACAAACTGTTGATATTGCTTGAAACTTCCTCTTTAGTGACAAACTTTCTATCACTCAAATTGATCCCTACCTTCCAGTCATCAACCACTAATTTCCTATTAGTGAATTGGTCGGTCAGCAAAGGGAGACACAGTAATGGAACTTGACACCATATACTTTCTAGAATGGAATTCCATCCACAATGTGTTAAGAACCCTCCGATCGCATGGTGGGGCAACACTTCTCTTTGACAGCACCAAGGTATGATCATCGCGCGGTCAGCAACCTCTTCCTCAAATCCATCAGGCAGGGGATGAGCATCATCAGAGCTCACAATATCAGCTCGAAGCACCCAAACAAAACTCACTTTGCTAAGGGAAAGCCCATTTGCAATCTGTGCAAGGTCCTTTTTTGTAACATGTGCGTAGCTACCAAATGAAACATACAAGACTGAGCCACGAGGCTTTTCGTCAAGCCACTGGGTGCAATCGGACTCGGACCACAGGCTAGTGGCCACAAAGCTCTTGGTGAAGCCATTAGGGAAAAGGGGTCCAATTGCATAGTAGGGCATTTCGGCTTGTAGAGCTGACAAAGTCTCGACCTCAAGTTCCTGCACCGAATTGCATACAACAAAATCTGCACTTCTAGTGTCGTTGAAGGCATTGAAAATGATTTGATGGCAAACTGAAGTTGTCTCTGCCTCTTGAAGATATGATGTCATGTCCTTCGGTTCTATTGCCTTAACTCCTGGTATGTAATCTATGATGTCCTCCCGGCAATCTAGTCACAAAATTTACCAAAACCTGATGATCATATATTTCTATCTAGTAAGAAACTAGCTAGTACTTGAAATAATAATATTGTTTGATTGACATGAATAAACATGGACATAAACAAGTTACCTTGACAACCAAAATGACCATTTATCCTTAGAAGATCCATATGGTAATACAAGGAAAACACCAAAGCTGGTTCTGTCCAAAAGGAAACGTAGAGCAAACCAAACTTCTTTGCAATCTTCGATGGCCATACAAAAAATGTGTCAGCAATCAAACATCGAACACTGTCATCAGACTTTACAATCTGGCCGACCACCTCATCCACATGGGCCGAGAACACATGCAATAGGGCTGCCATATACTGGTCATGGTTCAACGACCGGTCGAACCCAACAGGAAGCCCGTCGGATATAGTTGCGTACCGAATATCAAGCCCTGATTCTCGGACCTTGGTGAAGATGTCGGGTTCACTATTGGGCTGAGCCTTGGAGATTTGGTGATGGAAGGCGTGGGTGTTGATGAAGGTGATGGTGAAACCTTGAGATGCAAGCTTGATGGCAAGGTGAACTGATGGGATGACATGGCCTTGAAGAGGGTAGGGTACGAGGATGGCATGGGGTTTCTTGGATGTCTGATCTACCATATTCCTATGAGGGTTTTGTTGCAACGAGAAGGGAAAGAGAGAGGTTTGTTACAAGAAGGAGAGCTAGAGATTATAATGGCGTGTCTTTAGTTTGTTGCTTTGAGGTTATATTAGAGTCTAGAAGCACTGACTTCGCCTCATTTACGGACGTTGCTAAAAATGGTTGATCGACATGCTCTTCTAAAAGTAGAAAGCGGAATTTTGGAGTGGAGGGGGCAATGTCAAAATCATCTTCGGCTTCAAGCATGTTCACTAATTAACTAGATGCATTTAAAAGGTAAGCATAGTTTTGCCGTATTTAGTGAATTGAAGTGTATATATACGCTTCTTTATGGAGTCGACATGCATTAATTTACACCACAGATTCTTTCCTTCCAATTAAAATCTTTTTTTTTTGGCAGAAATCTGCAATTTTGCAAGTAATACTCCGTAACATGCATGCACGCACACCCACACACGAATAAGAGAACTGAATACATATGATAAAGAATAACAATGAATCAAAGACGAGAAGAGAATAAAAGAAGAAGAGAAGAAAAGGAGAAGAGGTAACCAAAGAAAAAAGAGGACAAATGTATGTCTACAAATTCTTTAATCAATCATTAAAAAGTGTCAATCTCATTAAAAAAAATATACTTTAATAATATCAAGCAAATCCTAATTAAAACATTACTAATAAATATTAGGGTAACGAATCACTAAAAATAAGATAAAAGTTTAAAATATAATAGTTAAATAAAAATCCAATAAAATGAACTCAAATGCGTCCAACCTATCAATTAAAGATTAAATTATCTTTTTTAATCTCCGACCATATACATATATGATCTATGGCATATATAGTCTAGCACCGTATTAAAACAGACTTTTGCTTACGTATGATTTTGATTCATCTTCCTCAACTTTTCTTCTTTTTTAGATTGAAATATTTTGAACAATTTTGAAGTTTTACAGATAAAAAACAAGCATCTTGAAGATATATAGATTATCCAAACCTTACACGATCATGTAACTAGGTAATGCATTATGCATTGGTGACCGCGACCAAGACTTTTGATATTTGGGTGTCGTCTTGTCTAAGTGACATATAGGTTGATGACGCCATTAATACAAGGGATGAGAAAATTTATGTGCATATTTTGGATTAATCATAGTTATTAATGGAAATTATTGAAGGATTGCATTAATAATTGTTTTTTTTTATCAAAAAAGAAAGAGGTATCATAAGGTTTTGCCTAATGAGGAAATGTTTTTAGAGTGATCTATAAACTATAAATAAATAATTATTCTTGTGATCTTATATAATAATTTAAACTCTTGGTTAAGATAGTTTTTTGATATAGCTAGTATCAAAGATTTGATGACCATTTTTCATTTTAATTAATAAAATTAAGCATAAGATAGTGTGAGTCTGTGTGAGTTCTAAGTCCAAAGGACTTTTACTTAAAATGTATGTGTTATAGAGTAAAATATAAAATTATTATTGGGACCTCACCTAATAGTTTAAATTTGGAGTTAAGATGTTTTTTGACGTGAATCATAGCCTTTATAACTAAACAATCACGAGTTTAAATTTGTTCAAATCTTATCATCTTTGATGCAACCATATTACTCGATAGTTTCACCCACATTTAACTAGTGTTTAGCCTATGTTATATATATAAAATGCCTTGATATTTCTTATTTTATGTTTTGAAGACACTTTTGGATGAAAGATGCAAAAAGGAGTAAATTGGAGGTAATTGGCAGATTTGACGTTCAGTCGATGTTTTGTGCAGAGCGTGAGTTCTAGAGGTCAAAATGAAGTGATTCCAGTGGCACTAAAAAACAAACATCCATACCTTTCTGGAAATTTAATGCAAGAAAAATAAAAAGAGAAATATCATGGCAATCACATCCTTCAAAGTCAAATCTCGCATTCTGCCAATGTTAACCTTTGTCCATTCAAAATTCAATATCTGGAGCTATAGAAGTCCAATTTATGCAAACTCAATTTTTTTGGATTCCTGACTTAAAGACCTATCAACGCTCCAAATTTCAGCAAAAAAAGATGTCATATGAGGGAGATATTAATTTTCAATGATGACAGCTGAATTATGCCAGCAAACAGGTTTCGTGAAGGAACATGTCCAAATTATGTTTCGAAGCATCTAAACCGGCGTCCAAGTTTTTATTTCAGCAATTTAGCTCCTCTAAGTCAAAGCTTGAAGATTTAATGCAAGGCTATTTCTCTTTTTTAAAAAAATAGTTATTGAAGTACTTAAATGTAAATTGTCAACTTAAGGGAGGACTATTTTGTAAAATAGGGACTAGGGTTTCTTAGCATATAAAAAGAAAGAG
>Ga0307517_10005731_pt1 | contig 18593 bp, 16 predicted proteins | sample 23_EM_MG_FD_194515 | JGI IMG/M metagenome (GOLD analysis project Ga0307517, IMG submission 194515) | Populus trichocarpa ectomycorrhiza microbial communities from riparian zone in the Pacific Northwest, United States - 23_EM | ecosystem: Host-associated > Plants > Roots > Unclassified | place... | reverse complement strand
AATTTTAAAAACTTGTTAAGGTAAAAAAATCAAAATAAAAAAAATAAGGTTAAAATTTGTCACTAGACCTTGAATTTTATGATTTTGTTTCCGTTTTTTTATAGAATTATTCTAATTTCATATCTCAAATTACGAGTTATTGGTAACTTTATCATTATCTGGATATTTTTATTTATTTTATAGAAAAATAATGTGTATATATATATAACCAAACATTATATCATGCCCAAACCCTAAGTCCCAGGCCCAAACCAATATTTAAAGAACAGGTGTCATTGTGGTCCTTATAAATCATATTAAATGTTAAATCAGGGCTAGTCATTAATTAATTATCCTTCCTCCAACAGCATGGCTCAAGAAACGGTCTTGTAGGAGGGGATTGATAAAGGGAAAAAGAGCAACGCTTGACAGTAGTTCGGGAACAACCTGGGTAATATTCGAAGATCTAATACAAATCTGATCAATTAAAGAATAACAGGAGATGTCGTCAAGTCCCAAAAAAATCCTTTATGTTCTTGCAGGTGCTTGTAATTGATCAATTAATGATGTGATTATCTTTTAAATCTCTGAAATAATCCTAAAATTAGTGTTAATACAAGCCATGCAATTGCTGTAATCCAAGTTTAAAATCAAGGGACTTCTTCTCGTATGAGAGTAACATGGTGTAAGAAAAAAATGTGCTCCACTCTGCCTCTCTCCCTACCCCTTTCCCCTCCTATTTTCACATCCATTTGAAGATCTTTCTTTTCCTCGATTGCTTGTAGAAGGAGAACAATATGATAAATTTCCTTCCCTTCTTTCATATCTGACATTTGAATTGGTTGTGCGAAGAGTCAAATACAATTAAGTAAACATCAAATTGTTGATTCTCTTGTTTAAGTTTTTCATGGATTGAATTTCCTGGTGAATTTACAACTTTTAGCTTGCCCACTAAACTCCATGGTGCAAACCGCAGAGGTGGGCTCAAACTTCTATTTGGCGTGCTTTGTCATTGACATTAGACATGCTTCCTTCCCACAACTCGGGCAGTTCCCTCCTAAACCAAGAGACAACAATAACAGGTCCGAGGGTTGAAGGCACCTACATTCACCATCAAGCAAATCAACAAAAAAACATGAAAGGAAAAACTCAGAGAAATACAAATATGTTTTTCGACCTCTTACAGTCAAAAGCTCAAAAAAAAAAAAAAACAAAAATTGTTGTGCAATCCAACACTCAAGCATAGGCAGGTATATTCCAACTACAATATTCAAGCAACAAAAAAATACATTGCCAATAGATGTACCAGATAGAGAAGTGCAGGTTGGGGTGAGTGAGTCAGGACACCAGCTGCTAAGGCGATTACCAATCCAATGGCATACCCAGGAAGAGCATACCATATATATTTTTGTCCCTTGGAAGAATATAAATCCAAGAGATTCACCGGATCTCTGCTCTTTCGGTAGTCAAAACAAAGAACTAAAGCTAGAAGCATGGCAGGAATAGCCTGCAAGAACAACATTATTGAAATAAAATGTCACATCTTTCAATATTTTCTCCGGAAGAGTACAACATGCCAAAATCATATTCTCCATTTAGAAAAAATCTAGTAAGATTTTGGTGTGCAAGCATGAGTGTGCAAATAAATTTAACGAATATCTTTACCAAAATGAAGTTGCAAAGGATTCATAACTTAATTTTCCAAGCAAGCAGGGCAGTAAGATCATTATTCATAACAGCTTAGCTTTTAGTCAATACAAGAAAAAATAACTTGGAGAGAAAGAGAACAACATTGACAATCAGTTTGTGGAAGGCCTGTGAACTGGAAAGGTAGAAGAAACAAGGTATAACCAGAGGTGTAATGATTGTGAAGATTTTTGACCAATGGGTCCTAAAGATCTAGTGTATTCATCATTTTACATCTACATGCATAGTAAAAAGATGTATAACTATGGGCTCCTATGGATACAATCTGACCTAACGATACAAAGAGTCTTCCTGTGATGACTGAACTAAAAATTGTATGCAAATCCAATTACGGGATTAGAAGCTGCAGATCAACAATGGACCAAGCAATCCAAGAACAGGATGCACCAAGAAAATATAGAGAACTGATATTTAGCATGATTGGACAATGGACGGCTTAGTCACCATCTTTAACAAAAGAAGGCGTAACAAAGATCAGTCCATTGGAGGGGGATTGGGGCTAATACTATACAGATGCCGTGGTCATTGTTTTCAAACAGAACAGAAAATCAAGTCCCAAAATGACCAACAGTCCATCTAAGAAAACTGTATGCAGAAACTTTGATGCAACCACTTTGCTGCATTTTGGTGGGGGAAAGGCGCATTTCTTATTGACTTGAGAAATGCCATGCAAGAACACTAACAAGAAATCCTAACATACCATGTCCCCAAGGCCAAGCATCATGAAATCTGTAGTATTTCCTCCTGGAGCTGTACTACTGAACAAATTTCGGGGGAAGACTATTTTCACAGGCAACTCAAGCTTCTTTGTAATCAATTGCAACCCTGGAAGACTCAAACTATTAGCCACTGTATGAACAGGATTCGATGCTTGCTGAGTCGCCACTGACACCATGACATTGGCACCAAAAAATCTCTCTGAGTAGAACACCCAGAATATGTCATATACGAACAAGCATGCAAGGAGCATTGCACATATTTTGATGTTTGGAAGGCGTACATGACTCACAAATGCAATGCAAATTGAAATACCCAACAGATTGTTCAATATCCAATGCCCAGATACAAGCCAGGCTGCAACAGTAAGAGAGCATGATAGCAACAATAACCCTTCGATTCTTGTAAATGACTTTGCACAGCAACGGGACACAAATGGGTCTGCCAAGCCATAATGTGACTTTATATAGGCAACAAAAGGAGAGAGGCAGAAGAAAAGAGATGAAACAGAGGCAATGGCTGTGAATGCAGTAAGGATTTGGGAGACAGACGAAAACAGGTAAAACATCAAAAGCAAACTGCAAGAACTCATTATTGGGATCATTAGTGCTTGAGACCTATCCAATGTAATGGATGCTTCAGACAAGTCAAGATTCCTCTCCATTTCTTTCCCATAATTTAAAGCTCGAAAAGCAGACCCAAATGTCACGGCCACTGCTGTCACTATAAGGGTAACAGGTGCAGGCTCCAGCAAATATAAAAGCTTCCACAAGGTCTCCATGACAAAGAATGAAAGTCTTTCAAATCAATTATCTCAAACCAGTCTTTCGTACATACAAAAAAACCAAAAGCCTGGCCACCAATTTTGCATTCAAAGTTGCATCCTTGGTCCCGTGAACACTTAGAAAAAAGATATTCAAGGAACCAGTAAAACAGTCCGGTCCTGTCAAAACAAAAGTAAGTGACCACAGAAATAAGAACAATTCAAGATTCTAAAGCATGCATCAACAAATTCCTATTTCCCAGAAAGTAAAACCACAGAAATAAGAACAATTCAAGATTCTAAAGCATGTATCAACAAATTCCTATTTCCCAGAAAGTAAAATCTAGACACGAAGATGCAGAAACAGCAGTTCCCTATTCCACATTTTTTGTTCCAAGCCAGAGCTACTGAGCACAACTTAAATAGAACAGGCATAAAACCTAAAAGAAATCGACAATTCCCACTTTATTTCTCTTCCCTGGCTTAAATTTCTTATCACAAAAAAGGTCAACCGGCATGAAAAAATTCCATCCAAATCAACACCAAGCAAGCACATTTCACTCCCGGTCAAGCTTCCAATACAAAACAAAACCAAAACTTCACACAACAAATATTCTGAAATCCTAATTTATTTCCCAAAACAACCAAGGTAACAACAACCTCTAACGAGCTGAGCTAAGCACAATTATGCTGCCTATTTAACTTCAGTTTTTCATTTTCTCTAAAAACCCTTTTGAAACAAACAAAAAGATTCAGACTTTTTCATCATCTCAAAAAATTTAAACATTCCAAACACAAAATTTTATCAGCAACCAAACTATTGGCAATTAACTCAAAACCACTTAGATGTAGAGCTTACAAGCAAAGAAATAAAAGTAAACAAAATCAAATAGATATAAAATTTACAACAAAAGATCTGAACCCAGAAGAAATTTCAAGATGGGAAATCAGGTTTCAAGAGAAAGGACTAACCTTGGAACTTTTGAAGAGGCTGGAGAGTCTCGCCCTCTCTCAGTCTATCGTCACAGTTTTCTGTCAGAGCTGCCTGAAACCGTACACCAAATGACCAAAAGAGAAACAAAATTACGCTTATTTGCAAAACAGCCCCAATCGTTTTTGTTTTTGTATATTGGTACAGTGTGTGCTTGGGCTCAAGACAATGGTTCACCCGTTTCTGTTTGTTATGTTATGGGCCAACGTCCAAGGCTTGGAGTTGAAGACAATTTATACAACCATTTTTGTTTTTGGATTCAAATTATTTTTTATGCTAATATTAAAAATTAATTTAAAAAAATAAAAAAAAATATTTTAATATATTTATAAAAAAATATCTTGAAAAACAATTCATACCCCACTCTCAAATAAACACCTAGAAGTAGTTTAAGATTGCGTTTCAAACAACATTTTATAAAAATTTTGTTTTTGTTTTTATTTTAAATTATTTTTTTATGTTTTTGGATTGCTTTAATATACTGATATTAAAAATTATTTTAAAAACTTAAAAAAATATATTTTAATATAATTTCAAATAAAATATATTTTAAAACACAATTAATCTTCTTATATCTTAATTTATGCTTCGGTGGCCGCCAAAAAATGATCCCATTTATCCTCTTACCACTTAGCTATCAAAATTAGTTTAAAATTGCTAAAGTGCCAATTACAACAGCATAGAACTCTTCACCTTTCCAACGGGTATTTGTTTACAGGCAGAAAGTATTTAAAATTATGGTAAATATTATTTTTTTAAGGATATAGCTGAACCACAAAAATAAATAAACACATTGTAGCTTAGTTAAAATTAATTACAAGTAAAAACGGTGATCTTTTTAATTTATATATTGCCTATTCAATTAAAATATTAAATGAAAAGTTTAGTTTTCACCCGTGACTTTGATCATACAGCGCTATTTTATAAAATATTGTTTTTGATATGTGCTAATTTACTATATATATATAAAAAACCTATTCCAACACAGACACCAACTTTCTCTTCTTAAATCTAAAGTTTGTTGAGTAGTCTAACCGATTAAATGACTTGAAAAACGTAATGTTCACCAAACAAAATCCATGATCCATCACCAATTCACACGCCAGATAAAGAATGGTACCGGTGTTTGTCTTCCCCTTCAAGATTCTATGATCATAAGGATAGTTCATCAATCTGTTGATGGGTCTCATTTACCGAGTTTGGTCATTAATTTCCTTAATTTCCTCTCTTACATAATTGGTTGCCATGTCTGGTTCACGACATGAATATATAATGCACGAGTTGGAGCCAACATTATATCTACCTGATGTCCCTCCTCTTTCATATCATTTCATTTCATTTCATTTCCTTTCAATGCATAAAACGCATTGCTAACGTCCAAGATTCATCTTGATTTCTATAGAATCGATCGAGCACCCTATTTCCCCTTGCATAGCTCCTGATCGATCTCTTGGCCTCCACCATTCAAGATGGAATTAGCAGTAGCCATGCTATTAATACTGCTGAATTTAGCATCGTGGTGCGTGCTTTCAGAGGGCCGGCTTCTTGTGGACATGACTCTGGTTTCCGATGCTTCCAGCATTGGTGCCTGTAAGCTTACAGTATTTCTTCTTATTGTCTTATTGATATATTATCATGAGTAGTTCTTTATTTATGACGGAATAATTAATCAGTAGTTTGTTACTAACCCTTGTCTTCTTCTTCTTCTTTTGCTGGTGAATATTATTTATTCTTAGTTTGCTTGGATGGAAGTTTGCCTGCGTATCATCTGCACAGAGGATTCGGAGCTGGTGCAAGCAACTGGCTTTTGCAATTTGAGGTAATTATATCCTCATGCTTTTAGAAGGACATGTCTAGTCTAGTCTGAATTGATGTATGAGCTACAAGAACAAAAAAACAGGGGTCAATACCAAAGAAAATTGGTTTACAAAAACTTTCCAAAGAGAATGCAGGCCCGGCAGTTCTTCGGTGCTGAATACACAGTGACTTTAGGGGTGAAGATGTGTTGACCTTGGTTAAGTTTTGTTAGGAAACCAATACGCAAAAAGGTGTCTCGTCAATCAACTTGCACTTCACTTTATTTATTACAGCCCATTTTAGAGTCCCTGTAGATTCATGGCCTGGATTCGTCTGCTAAATTAGGACAAATATTATGCAATTGCTACATTTATTCCCGATGTCATGTTCTTCGATAAAATTTAACTCACTAGATTGTCTCTTATGTGACCCCAATGTCCCCTGCCGAACGAATCATGCCAAAAGAAGTTGGAAGAACTGCAAAAGATGCACCAAACAGTACGTTCCACGGACATGGTCCCCAAAAGAACTGGTCCAATACTTGTCTATATTCCAAAACTTTTAACCTAAGCAAAGACTTTGATTGTAATAACCAACAGTCCCTGTTATTAAATCGTCGGTTTTGGTTTGGAGGTTAGGCGGTAGCTTGATTACTATTATATAGCTGTAATATATGGTGGCTAGACAAAACGAGCTGGTGTCATAATTACGTTCACCTTTTATGTTCTTACTTGTTGTTCAAGATCTTCCCTTGAATCGATTGAACATATATAGGAACCATTCACAGCAAAGATGTTAGATGAGACTCTGTAAATGTTTTATATTATAGTGATCAGTTGCAGAACATGGACATGTAATATATATGTAGGTAGCCTCGATGCGAAACAATTGTCCTGAAACCTGTTCTAGTCACCTGGTTAGGCTAGTGGGATCCAAAATCGTGAAATCACTAACCAGAATCTTAACAATAAGTCAAGTATGATGTGATCTTGACAGGGAGGTGGGTGGTGCAATGATATACAATCATGCTTGGATCGAGCCAAAACGAAGCATGGATCTAGCCTTTACATGAACAAGTTGGAGGATTTCAATGGAATCCTAAGCAACGATGCCTCACTTAATCCAGGTAATTAATCACCTTGTAATCCAACTCCAATGGCCCATTATTTAGTTCACAGAAATCTAGTACATATATGTGTATGACATGCCCATGTTCCTCCACATTCTGTCTTTGCCTTTTTTTTCACGTGATCCTATAGTATTGAAGGACAGCTTCTGCCTTGATCACTGAGCCCTTTCTTGTCTTTGAAAATAAAAAATAAAAATATGTTGCCTAATTTATTGTCTTCAAAGGTGATGATAACTCGAAAGGACGTGTGGGAATCTTCTATAATGTCTTCAAGCCTATACTATTTTAATGCCTTTTTATCTTATTATTAAGGTTGTGTGTCTGGTTAGTGTCGTTGACAAAATAGATAGATATAAAATGGATAAAAATATATTTATTAGAAAAACAAAGAAAAAAACACAAGAATAAATATATTTCAAAATAATTTTGAAATGAATTTCTGTTTTTTTTAAATAAAAATAAAAATAAAAATAAAAAACGAGAATATGTTCACTGGTCTCTTCGTCTCGAGATAAAAAGTAAACGCTACCTAATATTAGTAACATGATATGATCCAAAAAGAAAACTCTAAATGCTAAATATTAACATGATATTTAATAAAGCACTGGTGGTCGGAGTCTTGATCAAGTATGTAATAAGTAGAGCTATCTACACTGATGAGAGATTTAATAACATGATGGACTTCGGTGCTGTCTTCTGCTCAAGAAACATAAAATCCACTGCCCCAATGATTAATTAAAAGGCAATTCTCACACCTCAATCTCATATGGATTTACAATTTTTTTTTTATACTTTGTGTTTATATATAAGGAAGGCACACCACAAATTTGCTCACAGTTGACTCGTATTCAAAACCAGACCATTCTAAAAATTAAGGACTTGTAAAACCCTTATGGCTATTCTTTCTTGATTGTGTTTCCAGTCCTTAGTGTTCTGATGAGGCTTGGAACTGCCATATTTAGTCTGAGTGTGTGACATTGTAATTCTTCTGTGTTGATCTCCTGAATGACTGTAATAAAAGTTACCAGGAACAAAGGCAATTCCTTGTCGTCAGGAGATTAATTTAGTGTTGTTTATTCTTGCAAATTAACCATTCAGGAATAAAAGTTACCCTTATGCTGTTTTTTTTCTTATCAGATTTTTATAATTGGAACCGTGTGAAGCTTAGATATTGTGATGGAGGTTCGTTTTCTGGAGATGCCAAATTTGACAATGGGGTATCTCTCCACTCTCACCTAAAATTTTCTCTTCTTTGTAATATCTTGTTGGATTTAGAATAACAAAGGCCATTGAAGTTTAAACATGCTAAAATCTCAGGAAATAAATTATGTTAATCTTTCTTAGGTGGTAGTAAGCAGCATTCAACTGAATCTTGTTTGCTGCACAAGTTCTGTGAAATCAAACATCAGAAACAATATGGCCTGCTGGGATCATGGTGTAATGTGGCTGTTTCAGTTTGATAAATTAAAAGAAATCGATTGCCACTTTGTGCGAGTGTTCATGTTTTGATGAGGATCAACATTGTTCTTTGAAATAACTAGAGCTTAGCTAATTAAATGCAGAAAACTGGCAATTGTTCGTCATACATGAAATTCTTATGTGAACCTGTTGAGTGCATTGTTTCACAAGATGTAAAGTGAAATACAAAGAGTTGTGCAGGATAGATTTCTGATGATGGAATTGTGAGCAAACATCCTATGAGTGAGGCGGTGATTTATTATTATGTGCTGTGCTTTACTAGAAAAAGACTCAAGTGTTCATGAGTTTAATTAACTCTCATCCTTCTTCGTGTGCATGACTGTGGAACAGACATCAGTCCTTTACTTCAGAGGACAAAAGATTTGGGAAGCAATGATTCTTGATCTCCTCCCCAAAGGTTTGGGGAATGCAGACAAGGTAAAAATCTCTTTTTGAATATTTTGTTTTGAATAGACTAATTGTCTCCTGGTTCAAATCATCCCAGAAGCGAAAATGTGATCTTTTCCGTCGTCCTTTGGTTATAGTTTCGAGCAATCATTACGTCTCTTCTCCAGGCTTTGCTTTCAGGTTGCTCTGCTGGGGGTTTATCATCCTTTCTCCAATGCGAAAACTTTTACCGGGCATTACCGACGAATACCAGTGTGAAATGCTTGAGCGATGCTGGATTTTTTTTGGATGAGTAAGTTTGCTCTTTCTGATATGAAAGTGCTGGATAATTTCTGTCTCTATCTATTATTTATGTTTTCGTATCTCCTGTTCTTGTTCTCACAGAAGAGACATCACTCTGAACTACACCATGAGGACCTTCTTTGAAAACCTTGTTTCTCTACAGGTGCAACTTTCTGAAATCTGTGTTCCATTGCGTTTGCTGTGTTTATATTTTGAACTGTTCGCTGCAGGGAATTGAAAAGAATCTGGATAAAAACTGCACTAGTTTCCTTGACAATCCAAAACTGGTATTTCCTTTATTGAGGCCTCCTGTTTAACTTTTCGGTCTGTTTTTGCTGCTGCTTCTTGTTGCTGGCTGAGATGGTTATGGCATTTGTCTTGTATTTGTGCAGTGCATGTTTCCACAGTATTTCTTGAATTACATGACAACACCATTCTTCATCCTGAACACAGCCTATGATGTATACCAAGTAATTTATTCTTCGGCCTTCATTAATCTGTAATCACATAGCAACAGGAATCTTAGATTCACCATCTATTTTTGTAAGTTCATAACAACAAAGCATGATTGAAACTGCAAAATTTAACAGTTCCATCATGCATTGGTTCCACCCTCTGCTGACATGAATGGAGACTGGAAGCGTTGCAAGCTTAGCATAGCATCATGTACTCCACAGCAGCTTGACATACTGCAAGGCTGGTCTCTTCTCTGGCATCAGCCATCCTGGATTTTTAGCTTAGCGTTTTCCTATTATATAATCTAATTGGTAATTACTTTGTGATGGAAACATCTTGTATCCAGGCTTCAGGGGTGATATGCTGGCGGCATTGAGTTCATTTCTCAAGGATTCCACAAGCGGGGGAATGTTTATAAATTCATGCTTTGCTCATTGCCAAAGTGAGACACAAGAAACATGGTTTGCACTTGGGTCCCCGAGTATCCAGGATAAGGTACATCGCTTCCATTACACCTGTTACATTCTATAAAAATCTTAGTGCACTTGCTTTAAATCCAGGGCATGTTTTATCTGCTCAAGAATTGTGGCCGGATCACTCGAATCATCGAAAATCCTAAAACCGGCAATGTTTTATGTAAAGGTTACCGCAACGATTTCGACATACAATGTCTCATGTTTCCCTCTCTCTTTAGTTCATTCTACTTTGTAGAACATAAACTTTTTGGCACTGTAAGTAAAATCTCGAGGACGTTTCACAGACTATTGCAGGAGCAGTTGGTGATTGGTATTTTAGTAGAAATATAAGCAAGTTAATCGACTGTGCGTATCCTTGCGACGCTTCCTGCCATAACATCATTGCACAGGTATGTAATTAATTTCCTCACGACCTCGGAAGGTATATTTATTATCATTGTAAGATCACTTGGTGTTCTTGTTGCTAAGGTGCAAATGTTGCAGGTTTCCTAGAAGGGCAAGATATAGATGAAATACAGAGATTTTTACAGGCTTCATTCTTTGAACTCTGGAGATATTAGAAAGAAAAGGAAGAGTATACAGAAGGGATACTGAAAGGAAGTGCAGAAAACAATGGAGGGAGTTCACAGCATTCTTTTTTACTATAGAAGAAATCATAGAATAGCTACACAGTTTAGAGAACCAATCAACTATATATAATAAACCAATGGACAACGTGTATGATCCACTCTAGTCATTATTATTGTTGATTTTTTTTTTTATAACTAAATTTATTACAATGATATAAATTTTGGTGTGCCATTTCATTCATTTCTTTTCTTTTCTTTCCTTTCTCATTCATAAAATTTATGTTAGTTTATTTTAATTATTTATTTAAAACATCGTGTTTTTTAACTGTTATATTTTAAATAAAATCACATTTTTTACCTATAATTTTTATCAAACTACATAATTTTTCAAAAATTAATTTTCACTTATGCTAATTTGCTATTTTTTTCCAGAAAAAAAATACCCAAAATGATTTTTTTTTTAAATTTAGTAATTTTCCATATGTTGCCCTACCAACCCATCTTGTCAGTTGCAACACACTGTCCAAATTGATGATTGGTACCCATCAGCATATGCTTTTATAATTTGACATGTATCTAATTTCTTCATTAGGAATTATGAAAGCAATTTGAATTTAATTTAATTTAATTGAATTTAAAATCATTAAAAAGATAAAAAAATAAAAATAAAAATCCCCTCTTGGACCCACCTAATGAGTTTTTGTGACTTACAAGTCATTACAATTACATGCAAGGACAAACATAGTAATTTCAACCACATCCAAACATTCTGCCACCCAATCCACATCCTAACCCAACACAAAAGTCCACCCACATACCAACATCCTATCACTTCACCACTCAGCAGGTGGCACTCTATCACCTCCCCGCCGTTCCCCCCTCCTCCTTCCACCACCATTACTGTAGCCGCCCCCAAAATTCCCAAAATACCCTTTTAAAACACTAACTAAAAAGTAAAAAAAAAAACCCCTATATTTTATCTAACTATGCAAATTAGCCCATTATATAATACACCCATCAATTGGGCCAACAAAACCCCATTCTTTTTACACTCTCCATCTGATCTACTTATAAACAAACCCAACAGAAAGCTCTTTCAAAGCAGGAGGAGGAGTCAATACTTTAACACTAGCAAAAGTAATATTAGTAGAAGTGGTGTTTTTTTCAAAGGGATGCCTTGCGATTCAATTGCTAAAACATCTGGTGGTTATGGTGGTGGTGATGAGAACGGGTCTCTGAGGAATTTCAAGCTGAATGAATCAACTTTTTTGGCTTCTTTGATGCCTAAGAAAGAGATTGGTGCTGATCGCTTCATTGAAGCTCACCCTCAATATGATGGCCGTGGTATCATCATTGCTATCTTTGGTATACTTCAATATAGAAAGAACCCTTCTTTTCTTTTTGCTTATAGTAATAAAAAAATAATTGCCTTTTGTCATTATTATTAAGAATTGATTGACAGAAAAAAACCCTTTTTTCTTATTCTGGCTTTGTGCCTGTGGGATATAAAGATCATGACTTTGTAGTTTGTAAGGATTGGTTGAATTCATGGTTTAGATTCTGGAGTTGACCCGGCTGCTTCTGGATTAGAAGTGACATCAGATGGGAAGCCTAAAGTACTTGATGTTATTGATTGGTGGGTTTAAAAATCTGAAACAATTGGTGGTTTTTTACTGGACCGGTAATCTTAATGTTGCTATTTCGTTGGTAGTAATATTGATGTTTGAGATTTTTTTTGTGTTTTATGAAGCACCGGGAGTGGAGATATTGATACTTCAAAAGTGGTGAAGGCTGATGCAAATGGTTGCATACAAGGAGCTTTAGGTCTGGTTTGGCTGTTCATTCATTTGCTAGAATCACAAACGATTTACTTATTTCTTTGTGCGTGTCAAACCTTTTGACGCTGTTAATCATTGTATATGCTAAGATTTGCAGTAGCCTTTTCAATCCTGTGCTGTTTTTTTTTTTTTTTTGAAATAGGGGCTTCTTTGGTTGTCAATTCTTCATGGAAGAATCCTTCTGGTGAATGGCACGTGGGTTATAAGTTTTTATTTGAGCTACTTACTGGCACATTGACTTCCCGTTTGAAGGTAAAGCAATATAATTTGCAACGAAAAAAAAAGATCTCAAGCATTCATTAATCTCACTGATAAGAAAAATCTATCCTTTCTACCTTTTTTCTGACAGAAAGAGAGAAAGAAGAAGTGGGATGAGAAAAACCAAGAAGAAATTGCCAAGGCTGTAAAGCATCTGGATGAATTCAACCAGGTTGTATGAACATTTGCTTCTGCATTTATCTGTTGCATGTGTTTTAGTCATAAAAAACTGTACATGTTATTTCATTCATATTTCAGACGTGTATTAAACAGTATACTTTTTCTGGTTTCCACGTACAAACTTACCCTTCAAAAAAAGAAAAGAAAAAAGTTTCCCTGGAGGGCCATATTTGTTGTATCCAATGAATTAATATGAAACTAAAATCAGCACTTGAGATGTAGTGGACTATTTCTTGCTGAGGCGTTGATGCTCCCATGGCACATTTATCTGTATTCTTGCATAATTCTCTCAAGATATGCTTATCTCCAGAAACACTCCAATCCAGAGGACGCAGACTTGAAAAGGGTTCGTGAAGACCTTCAAAACAGAATTGATTTACTACGGAAACAGGCTGATGTGAGTGCCTGATTCTTTTAATCCATTCCTCTTCCGAAACTTATTTTGTTTTCCTGAAATGCAAATCTCTTTTCTGTGTTTTAGGTTTATGATGACAAGGGGCCTATTATAGATGCTGTTGTATGGCATGACGGAGAGTTGTGGAGGGCTGCTCTTGACACACAGAGTCTTGAGGATGACTCAGATTGTGGAAAGCTAGCTAACTTTGTACCCCTTACAAATTATAGGTATGGTATAGTAAGAATTTCATTATATTTATCTGCCAGAAGATGCTTTTCATCTTTCCAGACTTTGTATATCCGGATCAAATCTTTTGAAGATTATGCTATGTGAATTATAGTTCATATGTTTACAATTGATTTTATCATAACTTTGTTCATCATTTGTAGTGTAGAGGGAAAGGCATCCTTGTTGAACTATAAGCTGTTAGGAGTTTACTTTTACACAGCATGCTTTAGTTCGCTTAAGTTTCTCATCTACGTGTTTTAAAAGAATTAGAGAATGCAAGCTTTACTCCTCCTGCATTTGCAAATGTGTGCACACACATTGTAATGGACACTTTGATGTTACCCTTACATGCATTACCTCTTTCGGTTTTGATAAAAAACTTGGCTTCTGACCTGTCATTGGTTGCATTCTCAAGCTTTTGAGGAATTTTAAACAAACAGCGCTGCTCAGATCCTGAAAACTTTGTTAGTTTTAGCAATTGTTAACCTTGGAAAGAGTAATGAAATAATTGAGTTGTTAGATCTTTTATATGATCTGGATACCTAACTAGTTCCATGGTAAATGCTCTCTCAGGATTGAAAGGAAGTATGGTGTGTTCAGCAAGTTAGACGCCTGTACATTTGTTCTTAATGTTTATAGTGATGGGAACATCTTAAGCATTGTAACGGATTGCTCTCCTCATGGAACCCATGTTGCGGGTATTGCTACAGCCTTCCACCCAAAGGTATTGCTGTTTAAGTCCCTATTGCTTTCCTTTTCGCTTTCCTTCTTTTAGAAATGACTTGATGTCTGTCATTTTCATCTATATCAGGAGTCATTATTGAATGGAGTTGCACCTGGGGCACAGTTGATATCTTGCAAAATTGGCGACACACGTTTAGGTTCAATGGAGACAGGCACTGGCTTGACACGGGCCCTAATAGCTGCTGTGGAGGTGAGTATAATTTATTTCCTTTTCTTGTCATGACCAAAATGCTAGCTGAACCTCTCCTTGCAAGAGGAGATTGCCAGCTCAAGTTCCCTTGCCCCAAAAGAGTCCCAATGGGGGGGGGGGTAATGGCAGATTATTATTATTATGTTTGTGTGCCTTGACTAAATGGACTTTTTTTTCACAGCATAAATGTGATCTCATCAACATGAGTTATGGGGAACCTACATTACTACCAGATTATGGCCGCTTCGTTGACCTTGTTAATGAGGTATCAAATTGAAACCTTGCAATTTCAGCTTTGATAATTGTTGATCTTCTTCCTGTATTTATTCTTTCATGTTCTTATATGCTACGGGTTACTGTTTCTTTAATTAGGTGGTGAACAAGCACCGTCTTATATTTGTAAGCAGTGCTGGCAACAGTGGTCCAGCATTAAGTACTGTTGGTGCTCCTGGTGGTACAAGTTCAAGCATTATAGGGGTTGGTGCATATGTCTCTCCTGCAATGGCTGCAGGTGCTCATTGTGTTGTTGAACCTCCTGCTGAGGGACTTGAATACACTTGGTATATTAATTTACTTTTGCCTGACTCTAGCCTTAAGTTTTTGTTTGCATGTGAATACTTTGTAATTCATTGAAATGGGATGTAGGTCAAGCCGAGGACCAACTTCTGATGGAGATCTTGGAGTAAGTATAAGTGCTCCTGGAGGGGCTGTTGCTCCTGTCCCTACCTGGACTCTTCAAAAACGCATGCTGATGAATGGAACATCAATGGCCTCTCCATCTGCTTGTGGTGGAATTGCTTTACTTATCAGTGCAATGAAGGTTCTTGTTTATCATTCTATTTCTTCTTACCCTCTTTCTGTCCTTGTTGCATGGCTGGATCTACATTGTCGGTGCTAAATTAAATCTTCTATTGGGAACTTCATTTGTGCAGGCTGAGGGTATTCCTGTAAGTCCATACAGTGTAAGGAAGGCCCTTGAGAATACATCTGTTCCTGTAGGTGAATCGCCAGCTGATAAGCTATCCACAGGACAGGGGCTTATGCAAGTTGACAGGTAAGGTTTTCTTCCTATTCCTTTTTTCCTTTACAATTGTCAGCTGTGGTCTGTCTTAACTATTTGTTGCATGACAGGGCACATGAATATATAAGGCAGTCCCGGAATATTCCATGTGTTTGGTATGAAATAAAGGTCAATCAATCTGGAAAAACAAGTAAGTACCAGTGATGTCTGCCAACTCCACACAACATGCAAACACCTGACTTATTCAGTCTGATCATCATGTGACTTTGAAAACTTGCAAAAAAGTGATATTTGTGAACTATTGTATAGTTATTTCAATGTAATTGTCATGCCACTCATGATACTCCTCAAAAGGTTGAGGATATGGTGATTTGTTAGCTATCAGGGGATTTTGCAAGACATTTGGAGATAATCCTGCCTTGCCTAGAACTGATTCCACGAGTATTTAGAGGCTTTTTAAAAATTTCAAGGAAGTTTCAGCTATTGTTCACTAGTGACCAAGTTTCTTCTGCATGTGTTGGGATTGAATTCTAGTTGATTTTGGATTATGTGTGCAATGAAACTGTAACTCTATTTATGATGAATTTTGGCTGCAGCTCCTACTTCACGAGGAATCTACCTCAGGGATGCAAGTGCTTGCAAGCAACCTACAGAGGTGGGGGCATTATTATACTTGATATTGATTGTTTTTGTCTTGAGAAAAATATGCATACATACATGAGATCATTCTGTTTGAGCTTGCTGAATTCCTGGAATTGTATTTGTAGGCATCTGTTAATGTTCTGGTTGTTTTCAGCTTAAACCAATCATGTAGTTATTATCAGTTGTTACTACCCCAGCCATTGTTCTTTCTTGTGACTGAGTTGTCTTATCTGTGTTCTCAATCATGAAAGGATGTCAGTTGGTTTTTGTTTTGTTTTTGGGTTCTGTGTTTTCTTTGATCGCTTTTGATTTTACTTGAAATCTAATGATGCTGGCATGTTGTGTGGACACTAAAGTTAATCTCTTTGCTTTGGATTTACTAGGCTCTTATTCTACAGTCGTTAGACATTAAAGCACAGGTAGTTCTTGTTAAGGAATTGCTCATGCGTCATGGGACATACCTTGGCTGACAAAGAGCATGACTTTGCACCTAGTGATCAGTTTGATTAGCAATCCAAACTCTGCTCTTATTTTCTTGAAATTTCTCTGCCTGAAAACCTTATTTTGTTGGGAAATGTTGATTGGAAATCAGTTTACTCAATTGCTATGTGGTGGCAGTTTCTCTTTGATGGTTACTATCTAGCCTGATTTGCATACTATAAGCAGTCATTTGTCACTGTTGTTTTTTTGTAGATGTTCGTTTCTTTTGTTGATGCCAATGTTTTCCAATGTCTTCTCATCTTACTATTTTGGTCGCTGCAGGGTTGCATGACTTTTCGTTTTTATAATGCAGTGTCATAAAGCATTGTCTTAACTGCTATTTTGTAGATTTAAAATGCTATATTATTGTTCACATGATGAGTAATATGAAATATTATAATGTTAGATTACTTATATCACACAAGAATTCCTCCATGTTTATCTATCTCATCCAGGACATTGATAGGAAAGAGTGTGTCTTCTGACAACAGGATTTTCCAGTTCCATCGTGTCTTTCACTTTTATAACTACTAAAGTAATATTTTTGACAGTGGACAGTGCAAGTCCAACCAAAGTTTCATGAAGGTGCAAGTAATTTGGAAGAATTGGTTTGCTTCGAGGAATGTATTGAGTTACACTCTACTGAAAAGACTGTTGTGAGGGCTCCTGAGTATCTCCTTCTCACTAACAATGGACGCAGCTTCAAGTAAGTTAGCATCACTCTGCTCCATCTTCTCCTTACTGAAGAATTCTTGAATGTTTTCAGATTGTGGTTATTATTTACAATTTGTTTTGCCTATTTGACTTCCTAATCATTTCATTCCTTTATCTTTCAATTTTAAACTCTTCTGGTTGCATTTTGAGGCTCTATAATCTGACATAAACTGGTTCTACCCTTTAACTTGTATGGTGGATATCGTTTGGCAGACATCATGATAATGCTCACAACTGCATCAAACAGATACTTGTTCATGCACGTCTTGCTAAGAGAGCTATATATTGTTTTCCGAAGCTTCTTATGCCCCTCTTACTCTTTTTTCTGTTATTAGTCTAACTTGGAGGTTTCCCAGGCTTCTTTTGTCTCTTACCCTTTTTCGGTTATTAGTCTAACTTGGAAGTTTTAGCTTCGAAGCATCTGTTGGTTTTTTTCTACACTAGCAGGATCTTATTTTAGATGTTAAGAGGTACCTCATTTTACTAATGTATGTTTCCTTTTCCTTTCTTTTCAGCATAGTGGTTGATCCTACCAAGTTAAGTGATGGTTTACATTACTACGAAGTATACGGGGTTGATTGCAGAGCACCATGGCGTGGTCCCATTTTCAGGATCCCAGTCACCATAACAAAGCCTATGGAAGTGAAGAATCAGCCTCCAGTTGTCTCATTTTCTGGGATGTCTTTTCTGCCAGGTCACTTTTGTCCTATCCTATCCTGTGATATGAAATTATGATTTTGGGCATCAAGAGTTAGGTTACACTGCCTTGATGTCTGGGCTAGCTTTTATAGCAGCACATAAATCATTTTTCTTTCTATCATGAACATATTGCTTGAACAGGGCACATAGAAAGGAGATACATTGAAGTGCCGCTTGGTGCTACTTGGGTTGAGGCAACTATGCGAACATCAGGGTTTGATACTACTCGACGATTTTTTGTTGACACTGTTCAGGTATGCATGCAGTGAGAATGTTATATTATGTTGCCTAGACCTCCTATAATGTGATGTCAATGTGCAGATTTGTCCCTTACAAAGACCTTTGAAGTGGGAGAGTGTTGTAACATTTTCTTCTCCTACTGCCAAAAGTTTTGCATTTCCTGTTGTGGGTGGTCAGACAATGGAATTAGCTGTTGCTCAGTTTTGGTCAAGTGGGATAGGAAGTCATGA
>Ga0307517_10005730_pt1 | contig 18596 bp, 15 predicted proteins | sample 23_EM_MG_FD_194515 | JGI IMG/M metagenome (GOLD analysis project Ga0307517, IMG submission 194515) | Populus trichocarpa ectomycorrhiza microbial communities from riparian zone in the Pacific Northwest, United States - 23_EM | ecosystem: Host-associated > Plants > Roots > Unclassified | place... | reverse complement strand
AAATGCGGTATGACAATGCCAAGAAAAAAAAAAAGAAAAAAAAAGAGAAGAAATAATTTGTTTGAAAGATGGAAAAGAGAAAATAAAAACAAGGGGAGGGAAAAAAAAGAAGGAAGTTCACATGATATGCTGTGTGTGTACTGTGTAGCGGTAGGACTAGGAAGGAAGTAAAGATAAGTCTTTTAAAAGTACGGCAGCAGTCATGGATTTCTTCAACTCTTCTTCTTCTTTTTGACTCGCATCCCAAAATCTCTCCCTGCAGTGATCACTGCATAGTAACATTTACAAGAGAAGAATACATTGAGGGAAAGGAATAAAAACTTCCCTTTTCTTTTATTATCAATCCTCCAGAAGCAATAAAAATGGCTTCTTGTTGTTGTCTGAGGCTTGAAAATGTGATCTTTTCATCAACTTTTAGAAAACTGGGGCAAACTAGTGCAAATGGCAGTGTCCTCCTCTCTTCTCCTATCTCTTCTTTCTCTCTTTTATCATCATCTTCTGCTTTATTTTCTCCAATCTTAAAAACTTCACATTCGCTTAGCTCTTCTCTTTCTGTGAAAGCTTCCTCTTCTACTGCCATTGCTGAACCTGAAGGCATCAAGGTTTTTTTTTCGTTTTTTTTTCTGTAATTTCTGCAGAGACAAGTATGTATGTTTTATATGGAAATAATAACAAATGGGGATTTGATTTTTTGTGTTTTTGCAGATTAATTCAGTGCCGACAAAGCCAATTGAGGGTCAGAAGACAGGGACAAGTGGTCTGCGAAAGAAGGTAATTTTCTGCTTCTTTTGGATGTTTGGATGCCGAGAAAGTTTAGGAAAGTGAATTAAAATTCTGGTTTTATGTGTTTCGATGAATAAAAATCAAGTATTTGGTGGAAGTTGATAGTTTGGTTTTTTTTTTTTTTTTTTTTATGATAATGATGGGAACAGGTGATTTATTCTGGTTTCAAATTTGTGTTCTTATAGGTTAAGGTTTTCACTGAGGAAAACTACCTTGCAAATTGGATTCAGGTTTGATTGTTTCCTTTTCATGTTTTGTGGCCTTGAGTTCTGTGTTATGTTATGGTTTAGGGGGCATTTGATAAGGTTTTTTTGGTAAAGCTTGAGTTTTTTGTATGTGTAGGCATTGTTTAATTCATTGCCACCAGAGGATTACAAGAATGGAGTGCTGGTCTTGGGAGGGGACGGTCGTTACTTCAATCGAGAAGCTTCACAGGTGATTGCTGTTCCTTAATCAACCTTTTACGTGTTTAATTCTGTGATTCCTTCTCTCATTATTGGAGTTGTTTGGATTTAAAATGCAGACAATCATCAAAATTGCTGCAGGGAATGGTGTTGGCAAAATCCTTGTCGGCAAGTAAGTACAGTGATTGATCCTTTTGTTGTCATATGGAGGAAATGCTAATGTGCAAAGGAAGATCGATGTAATAGATGAGTGCTGAATGCTAAGACTAATTGTTTGAGACTATTTCTTGCGAACTGTGATAGCTGCTTTTGACTGATAGAACCAAACATTGAGTTGATTAGAAATTGGTTTTTTAAGTTAATTTAACTCCAAAAACCCAGGAAGTTTAACTGAGAAACGTTGGCAGTCATTTGGGCAGTTTTAATAGTCAAAAGTAAGGTTTGGACATCAATAAAATTGATTTTTAAGTTTGCTAACTTCATTTTCTCCTCAGAAGTCTCTCTTTTATCAGACGGTTTGCTTGAGAATCATTCTGGAAAACTTTAAAGAATTGCATATTTTTCCATCTTGAGTTATTTATGTGTGATACCTTTTGGAATCTTGAATGCCAAAATCATTTTTATGCAATTTGGGTATGTTTTATGGTGCTAATGTTCCACCATTCCAGGGAAGGTATTATGTCCACGCCAGCTGTTTCTGCCGTGATCCGAAAGAGGAAGGCAAGGACATACTTCTCATCTATACTTTGAGCAAGATTCAGCAACTAATTTCAAATCTTTAATAAAATTGCCCCCTTTCCTGCTTAACCAAACAAATATTTCTGCAGGCCAACGGTGGATTTATAATGAGTGCAAGTCATAATCCTGGAGGGCCTGAATATGATTGGGGTATCAAGGTGAATTGTTAACGCTCACCTCATACTCCTGTTTAACTACAGTTTCATCTCAACAGTCAACTCTAAACCCGAGTCCTACCCTTTTTATAAGCTGTATAAAAACATGAAGCATGATGGGCTGATATGCATACTGCAGTTTGCTACCATACTACTGGCAGTTGTCAGTTCTTTTTCTTCTTGCATTTATCATACCTGTTGATGATTTAAACCATCCTGAAATGTTCTGATTTGCAATTTAGTACCTGGTTAAAAGATATTTTTTTTCCCATCACAAATTAGTGGGTAGTTGAATGAACCGACACTGTTGAGTTACCTTCAAGTAAGCCAGTTGATGTGAATTCTTTTATTTTTTCTTTGCATTTACCAGTTTAATTACAGCAGTGGGCAACCTGCACCTGAATCCATCACTGACAAGATATATGGAAACACCCTTTCTGTAAGTATCTGGCTGTTTATGTATGAAAAAAAGTTTTTGTTTGTTTACTTGCAATTCTTTTTGTTCTGTCATTCTTCTTTCTTCAGTATGGTCATGTTCTTCTTGTTTTCATGTCCTCTTTGAAGAGTTAGACTGTAATCATGTTCTTCTAGTTTTCATGTCCTCTTTGAAGAATTAGACTGTAATCTTTGCATATTTGTACCCTTGTACACTAGTTTCTTATGCAATTGTTAAGAATGTTCTCTGCTGTGCTATATGATTCTATGTGAAGAGTAAATGCTATAGATGAAATATTTATTTTCTTCCTAAAGTAGACACTGACATTGGCAATTCTGAGCACTACCACTTGTGAGTGGTTTTTTCTTCGAGTGAGTGAAAAATCTGAATTTTTAAAGTTATAAACCTGTACCAATGCTCAACCTTTGTGAAGTTTTTGTGATTTCTTCTCTAGGTCAGTTAAGCTACATAAAACTGAAAGCACAAGCATGGCAGTAGGTTGGCTGGTGCAGGCTAGTTACTTTATAAGCATTTTTACTGTTCTTATTCATCTATTATTAACTTCTTACGTGGGTTAATATCCATCTTTTCTTGTTTGCTAAAAAATGCAATATACTTATAATCTCCATAAGTAAAGATTTTGGGTTGCCACTTGACATCATCTAACGGCCATAATTATTTGAATGGCTTGCTTGATTTTTTTTTGGAGAATTGCTTGCTTGATTATTTAACTTCCTATAATTTGGTAGTTCCTGCATGAATCTGAAATTTTGTAAATGCTGTGCAGATATCTGAGATTAAGATGGCGGACATTCCTGATGTCGACCTTTCTAGCCTCGGAGTCACAGAATATGGAAACTTCATTGTCGAAGTAGTAGACCCAGTTTCGGATTATTTGGAACTAATGGAGGTTAGAAACAAATTGTGCATATTTGGGTGACCATTCGTTTGGGTTGTGTCAGTAATTGTATGGATTATTTTGCAGAATGTATTTGATCTCGAGCTCATCAAAAGTCTCCTTTCACGGTCAGATTTCAGGTACATTGGTTCTCTGCCAAGTGAAATTAATAGTTTCGAACATGTTTGTTCATGCATATGATAAATGGAGAAGATTCTCTATTCCCTTTGGCTATCTTATGCTATTGATATTCCTCCAAGTGTTGACTTATGGATGGATTAATCTGCATTGAAATCCATATCTTATCTCAACTTGGCTCAACAAAGATTCCCCTGAACTGTTTGCAGTAGTCATCTATGTAAAAGCCTGTTCCCTAGACCACTATCTCTGTGGCTGTTTTCACAGATATCGTTTTTCTTTTCCTTCTAATATGAAAAGTTCATAGCTTGAATATTGTGTTTTCCATCTTAATCATATATACTTTATATCATTTATTTTTCCTGTACAGAAGCATGTCCAATTGTTTTGTGTTTCAGGTTTGTATTCGATGCCATGCATGCTGTTACTGGTGCTTACGCAAAACCCATCTTTGTGGACAAGCTTGGGGCCAGTCCGGTATTTTCTGGATGACACATTTTGAAAATAGTTTTCAACTATAGTATAATTTCTGTAACAGATGTTAGTTCGGCATGTAGGATTCAATTTCAAATGGGGTACCTCTGGAGGATTTTGGTCACGGCCATCCAGATCCTAATCTTACGTAAGATGGCTAATAACTTCTAGACCATATAGTGAATTGCAATTATTTGATAGCAATTCAACTGTATCTTTTACTCAAACAGATATGCCAAGGATTTGGTCAACATCATGTATGGTGAGAATGGACCAGATTTTGGAGCTGCAAGTGATGGTATGTCACATGACTTTTGAAGAAACATACCCCCCCTCATTTTTCAAGTGTTTGATGTGTTATTAATTCCTTGAATGTATGCATTGATTCATTGGCAGGTTAGGCTGCACTGAGTAATTCCCTTTAGGTTTTGAGCTGAATTTTGCACTGAAAGTTTGGCGTTCCACTTTGTGGCATGGACTAAATAAAGTTTCAATTGCAATGGACTTTAGGTTGTGGCCATAGTTTTTATTGATTGACAAGATATGGAATGATGAGCTCAGTGGTTTTACCAACAAATAAACTTTACCCTTTTATCAGGCTAGAAGTATTGACCATGTAAATAATGAATATTTGAACTATCAAGAGCTATAAATTGAATTTAGTCTCAAACATTGATGGAAGATATAACTAAGTTTTTAATTCAAAGATGAATAGCTAATAGCATAAACTGAAATTGAATTTGGATCATTTTGGAGAAACACCCAATTACAGAGCCACAAGTGTGTTTTTAATTAATAAGTCCAACTGAATTACTCTAAGCTTGGTCTGTTATGCTTACGTATCAGGAGCACTTTGTCAGTAAATGTTGGTACCAATAGTGAAATTACTCTATTTAATCAATCTGCAACATGCGTTTAGATCTGGATTATATATATTGTATGCATTTGTTGTTTTCACACTTTTTCACTGATAGACGAGCCAATTTGAAATCAACCCTCAAGTTACATTGCTTAACACAATGGTACCATACACAACAAGATCGTTGAGTCTGAAATTTGTTGTTTCAGCAGTTTTCACTGCTGGATCCCTAGAAAAACCAGTCAAATAGGAAGGAAGAAATTTTGTAAAGTTTTGGAAGGGCTGGTGCAAATCTTGAATGAAGTGATTTGGGTGGCAAACCATCTCATATAGCATTTATGCCAAGCTTGGGAAACATAAAACCTGCGAAGGCCAACCTTGATAAGGATAGTTGAATTTAAATCAAGGTTTGATCTGCACTTTAGTTCACTGTAGGATGGATTTTGATTAAAATAAGCTAGGTTGATTTGACCAACCAATATTTGGTTTGCTTATTTTGCTGCTATATGCTAGAGCAAAAGAAGATTTATGTTAAAGCACTTTAAATCCTTAGAATGAATAGGAATACCATGATCTATAATTCCAGGGCATGAACTTTGTTTTAGTCCTTGAAGTTTTGATAAGAGTGTTTGACAAGAACAGGGGCAGTTAGATTGAAAAAGGTGAAATGAAAATTTAGGCTGCCAGATGTCTTTCTAAAACGCAATGTGGCGTATTGCTTGTATCAGTTGAATGAGTAATTGGTGTTTCTTATTGAATCATTTGGTTCTACTTTTAGCTCCGTATGATGACTAATCTTGATGTCATTAGTATCTCTTTTTCACAATTAGCTTCTCTTACCATTATCAGGAGATGGGGACAGAAACATGATCCTAGGTAGAGGGTTTTTTGTCACTCCTTCAGATTCGGTTGCTATCATTGCTGCCAATGCACAGGAAGCCATTCCATACTTTATGAGTGGCCCTAAGGTAGAAAATTCTGCAGGTTTTCCTCAACCTTTTGATGTCTAATGAAACGAAAAATAAATGTCTTCTTCCAATCTTCAGGGTTTAGCTCGTTCCATGCCGACAAGTGGTGCTCTAGATCGTGTGGCTGAAAAATTGAATCTTCCATTTTTTGAGGTTATGAAAATCCTGGACAAAACTCTTAGTTTCATTAAAGGGGGAAAAGATAGAAGGTAGAATAGGGTTTGGGTTGACAGAGATGCTTGTCTTCTGACAATCTTTTTTCTTGTGTTCAGGTCCCTACTGGTTGGAAATTTTTTGGGAATCTTATGGATGCTGGAAAACTGTCAATTTGTGGTGAAGAAAGTTTTGGAACTGGTTCTGATCACATTCGTGAGAAGGATGGCATATGGTAACTATCTGAGATGCATCCAATGAACCTCCCACATATACCAGAATTAAGGCTCTAACCTGCCTATTAGCGTTAACAAAAAACAGCCATATAGCGGTCCAATTGGTAGGGGTAGAAGGCCTGCCAAATAATTGTCCTCGCTTATTCCTTGTGAAAGAGTAGAGGGTCTGATGGAAGGAATAGATTGGCTGTTTTGCTGATGGAACTACAATCTAATTCAAGTGGTTTACAGCTTTAGAGCTGAATTAGAATTTTAATAGTTGTTTAACATTATCTTTGTCGTTTGAATGTCTTACTTTAAATTGATAGCTATTGACATAATCAAAACACAATATTTGTCTCATTGCATGTTTCAAATTTTCCAACACAAGTATATTGTTTGGATTTGCTGTCTATTGTTGTGATTATTGCAAAACCTCATCAGATTCATTTTATGACCTAAGTATTTTGTGAATGTTTGGTGAACCTGATTCAGTGTCGCATCTGTTCCATAAAGTTCTATTTCACTGAATCATGTTCACATTTTCAATGCAAATTTTTGGTTTCTAAGAGTCCCTTTTTAGGAATTTTTTGGCTTGGTTTAACACATCTCACTTCTGTTATGAAAGGCAGCCAAATCCCATATAGAATAACAAATCTATCCAATTGCAGGGCTGTTTTAGCTTGGCTTTCAATTATTGCTTACAGAAACAAAGACAAGAAACCAGGGGAGAAGTTAGTATCTGTTGCTGATGTTGCGAAAGAGCATTGGGAAACCTTTGGAAGAAATTTCTTTTCTAGATATGACTATGAAGTAAACATCAGAATTTTTTTTGTAGATGATAATATAGTTGATGCTTTGGATTTAGCTATGGGCTAAACTTCCTTTGTCTCGGTGGAGGTGGGTACTGGGTACAATTCTTTAATTTGTGTAAATTCTTTTTCAGGAATGTGAATCTGAAGGTGCCAACAAAATGATCCAGAATCTTAGAGATATAGTCTCTAAAAGCAAACCAGGTGATAAGTATGGTAAGTTCACATCTGATCTCCTCTTCATAATCACATTCTTCTATTTGACAATGTCTAAGCACTGTATTTACAATCTGCTTTATAGGAAATTACACCCTTCAGTTTGCTGATGACTTTACGTACACTGATCCTGTAAGTTAAACACTGCATGTTTATCATATTTGACTAGTATAATTTCACCAAGCATCTGTAGTTTAATATCACTGCCATGTTTAACTTATCTTCATGCGATCTTATAGGTGGATGGAAGTGTGGTATCAAAGCAAGGTGTCCGGTTTGTTTTCACCGATGGATCAAGGATTATATTCCGTTTATCTGTATGTTCAATTGATAATTTTTTCCTGCCAGAATTTGAAGCTACATAGGCTCCTGTTTTTCTTATAACTGGAATATCCACATCTGCAGGGAACTGGATCAGCAGGTGCAACTGTCAGAATCTACATCGAACAGTATGAACCAGATGTCTCTAAACATGAGATGGATGCCCAAGTAGCCCTAAAACCACTAATAGGTCAGTCACATTGTTTTTTTCTTCAAATAAAATGCAATTTCTTAGGTTTTACTTGCATATGTATTCTTGATATGTTTGGTTTGTTTTAGATCTGGCATTGTCTGTATCAAAGTTGAAAGACTTCACAGGAAGGGACAAGCCAACAGTCATCACATGAAGTTAACAGCAATTGCGAGTCTCACAAATCAAGTGGTATGCCAAGTTATGCTTAATGGCAGGTTGGGTTTTCCTTTCTTTTCTGGCTTTACTTGCCATGCAGATTCTTTCTGCTCAATTTTGGTTGTACTTTAGCTAGCATGGTATTATGGTTCAATAAATATTTCCATGTAAAGTAAGTAAAAACATATCTATGCAAATAAAATCTCTTGCATTCACTACATGCCCTTGTTAATCTTCATCTCCCCCTTGTTGACTTGAAGTCATTGTGGATGGATAACAGTAAAAATGATAAGACATAAATATTGGCTAGACGTTAAATTGAAACCTCATGTTGAACGTGGTTAAGGTAACCTTCTTATCTGACCCCATTAGAAGACACCTACTCAAGCTCTATACGAGTTTCCTGTTGCTCCTGCCGTTCTTTACTGGATGTTAAATCCTCCAAATTAATGTCCTCGTGTTCTCTGCTCTATCTCAGCTATACAAAGATCCCACCCTCCAATTGAAGCATGGTTTGGAGCTGTCTACCTGATTTTTCATATTTCATAGCTTTAGTTTAAGTAAATCGTCTAAAAACATTATTGGAATTTTAGACCTTTTTAGGATGGAAATAGGAAAATAAATAACAGGAAAAGAGAACAAATGGAAAGTAGCAGACTGAAAAGGTTGAATAGAGAGAGCATTTGAGAGTGAGTATATTGGTACGACCTTTGTCATTTCATTTAGTTTCATCCACTGTTCCATGACAACAAAATGCAATGGTGCATCCATGATAAGACAATTACAAGTCACTTGCAGATATTGCCTTGAATTTGTAAACCAATTTACCCATATCTGATACGCAATTCTCTTTCAATATTGCTATGTCCATATAATATTTTGGCCCAACAACTACCAACTAAGAAGATCTGTTAGTATTATGTATCATTTAGTGACCATTCTTCATGCATTAGATCTATGATAGAGCTTGTTGCATGGTCATGGCTATCCCTTCAAAAGACATGATCTGGTGGTGTGTTTATGACAAGCAAAGCAGCTCTTTTTGTTGTCAAGTTTGATCCTATTGGTGTGCTTTTAGCTGATCAGATCATGATGAAACATCCAATGCCAGGTCCCGACCGCCTTTTGTGGGAGCTGAGTGTACAACTAAAACAAGCATGACCACAATATAAGATATAATGGGAAAATAAATGTCTTTAATACTTCCATAGTCATCTTTAAAATGCAAGGTAACACTCTCCAGCAGCCCCAATTGACATAATGGCGCAGAAAGCACTCAGCATGAGAGAACATGTTGGGACACTATTTTTGTCCTTTTAAAGTTCAAATGTAGCATCAGCCACTTCTCTCTCGGAAACTTTTATACCCTTAGTTAGGATGTGACATTGTCTAACTGCATTCTCTTCTACAGAGAAAAACACTTCAAAGAGGGACCCTAGAGTGCTTTTTCAGTATGAGAGAACACTTGTGATGTAGGCTTTTCTTTCTACATCCCCTTTTACTTCAAGCTGGGGGCATCAGAATGTTAACCCTAAAATCCTTTGTTTCTATGATGTTTCCTGATAACCATCCAATAATGCGAATTTTCTGTTGTTTTGCATTTTAATTGAAGGAGGTTTTGTACTCGTAAATCCCAAAATTATAAGCCTAATTTTTTGTTATTTGCTCGTTAGTTTCCCCTTAAATGGACACATGAAATTCTATGTTAAGCCGGACCAGGTTCAATAGTGTTTCCTTTGGCAAAGAGAACATACTTTTACTATCATTGAATGGAGCCCGCCTTTTTCTTCAAAAATCCAAAACCAAAATCAATCTGGATTGTCTCTGCTCCCCATTTCTAATGTGATTTAAGTCCTCCACCAGACCCACCAAGAAATAATTGTACAGACAAGAGAAAAGTAAGCGAAACTTGTAGTGCATGATATTAGAGGATAGAACTGTGTTTGTCCTAACTGATACACACACTTAAGCTATAGTTGTTGTAATAGATCCAACCTTGTTGGGTCTATCAGTTTCATGGGATTTGCTCTTGAAGAGAACAAGCTCAATCTGCCCCACCTTTTATCTGCATGACATTGTGACAACTCCACCATCATGTTAGTTGCTTCTAGTGATGGACCTTGATGGCCCCTCTTTCTTTTCCACCTACTGTCCTCTGTCCTGTAGTGAACAATTTCAGGTTTGTGGAAAGTTCTCAACTTGTAGAGAGTTTTTTTTATCATCAAAATGTTAGTATAAACCAATGTTGAGAAAATGACATCCACATTTATCTCTAGGTATTGTCTTCAATCTTCATAACTATGCCATGCTGCCAGCACGACAACATATTGCAGTTGAAGATTTTCTTGCCAGGGGGTTTCGATCGACAATTTCAGCTTCAACATGTCATAACCCTTCCGAAATACCTTAGGAAACATCTACATAAAAATAATTACAAAAAAAAAAAAAAAACACTTTCAATCGTCATGTCAAACGCAGTTATGAAACCATGTATATGCTCTTAAAGTTTGACTAAACCATGAAGAGGTGGATACTTTTCTATATAACCTTTGTTTTCCTTTGATTTGAAGAGTGATTATAAGTCTTCCCCACAAGTTATTGTTAATGAGACGTAAATCCTAAGGCTTCGTTTTGTGTGGTCGGACGAACTGTATAATTAAAGAAGTGTTTGATTAATCGAGACATTATTTCTCATGAATTCCATTGAATTAATGGAGATTTTGTGAAGAATACCATGATTTCAGGTTTGAAAATAGTTTGTACGTATTCCTTACAAGTTTCTACTATCATTCATATACCTCTACTCCATACCCTCTTTATGACTATCATTGGTTTCAGCATCATATACTAAAAGGAAGAGGCAAGAATTCTTGATGTATACTTGCTGTAATGCATCCCTTTTTCATGGTTTGTCCCAGTTGATAGCTACTTTTTTTTTTTTTACTGTTTCTATTGGAGAACTACTTCTATACATTTTAGGGCTGGAAATGGACCTACCTTGTTACACCTTAAATAGTAAATTCCTTAGTCTTCAGTCAAGACAATCAAGCACTCCTCCACTATCCAATATCATGCATCTTTTCGTACATCTTAGGCTATCCATTTCCCTGTAATTCTCCATTTCCTTATTTGTATTTGACTTTAGGGAACAACTATTTTACATTCATCCATATGCATACAAGTTTGACTTTATGGATTTTATTAAATCAAATCACACTCTCCATGATTTAATGCTTGATTAATTACATCTCAAGACCTATATATAATTCATATAGTTGGATCTTAATAGTATTGTCTTAAAATATCTAATCTAAAATGTTTGAACCTAGTGCTAGTGGAGACACTTAAAAGCAACACATATAAATAATTACTTTGAAAAAAATAATTTAAAACTTAGAAGCATGTTTGATTCATAGAAATTAAGATATGAGTCTCATAGCATATTAAGATGCTAATATTTAAATTAGTAGCTTATTTATTTTTTTCTTACACACACACACTTATCTTTCATACCAATTTTGTTTGAAACAAAATATATTCAAGGAATTAATTGAAATGCTCTTAATCTATTTCACATTTCGGATTTGTTTGTTTTTGTGGTGCGGTGTTGTGCGGTTTGCTTTTTGTTCCAATTATAAATTTAAAAGTGTTTGGTTAATCAACACACATCATAATTTTGTATGGTTCCGTTTAAAACTCTATTTTAAAACATTGGTTAAAAAATATTTCTTAAACCTACTTCTTTATGTCTTGTTTGGAAGTGCGGTAGCGGTTGTTTTTAAAAGTGTTTTTTGCTCGGAAATACATTAAAATAATGTTTTTTTTACTTTTTTTTAAATATTTTTTATATTAGCACATCAAAATTATCTGAAAACACTAAAAAATATTATTTTAAAGAAAATAATAAAATAAAATAAAATAATTTTTTTTGAAAAAATAATTTTAAAACACAAAAATAAACAGCCTAAACTATCACCGCAAAAACTACAGCATTGCAGACACACATTTCAAATCCCTAACTTTTCAAAGTTTATTGGTCATTTAGTTGACCCACATTAGAATATTAGTTGGTAGTGATACTATTAAAACATCATCTAGGATCTTAAATTCTTCCCCACTTATTAGATATGTCAATAATGGAGATTTGCTTAGTGCTTTACATGCAACTATAAGTCAACCGAAAGAACACCATTATTTTTTAAGTTTAAACAGTAGATGTGACTATGCCTTATTGCTCCACACACACTCCTCCATTCTCTTTCTCTCTGAAGAGACTATCTCAAATTGTGTCCCCCCTCCTTCTTCTTCTTCTTCTTCTTTTTTTTTTTTAATTTCTCCTTCTTTAACATGAATAAAATACATATTCTAAAACTAACATAGTTTTTTTAACAACATTTGAATCCCATTACTCAATCTTTTTCCTAAATTAGATCATGGATTTCACTTGAATCTTAGTCTTGTCTTGGACGTTTTTTTAGCACAATGTATTTACCATGTACTTTGATGCCAATAAAGGTATTTTTCCCCTTCTTCTTCTTCAATGAAATTGATGCTAGGAAGTTGGTGGATTACTTTGTACTAAAACCCATGTTGATCATGGAAGTTTTGACCCTCATATCATATATAATAAGTGCAGAAACATGATAATAAAAAGCATACGAGCGTGCGCTCATACACACATATATAAATATAAAACCGGGTCCAGGAATAGAATGGAATCAATAAAAAAAAGTGGCCTTTTCTAGTTTCTAAAATGTTTTTGTTTAAACGAGAGACATTGGCTTTAAAATACTTCTTTCGTATTATCTCTTACATTTTTCTTCCATGATTTTTTCTTAGTAGTTTGTCACACAAAATGGGTATCAAATGTTAAGCATTTCATACAACATAATCTTAATTTTTCGATCATAGTTGTTAAATCAAATGTCTTGACATTAGATAAACCCATTATGGGCCGTTGCCTAATGTTTTCCGGTCATGGCCTAATTTCTTTGACATATGATTTGAGTGTTTCACCGTTATTATATATATAAAAAATGATTACGAAGTATTCTAACTAAAATAATAATAGAAATTAGATTTGAGATAGATACTAAAAATAAAAATAAAAGGGATATTTTCTCTTGTATTTTTTATTTTAAAAGAATATAAATTCACTTCAAAACTATAATAAAAATAGATTTATTTTATGTTTATGTCTCTGTTTCTTAAATTAAATGTTTCTGTTCTTTGTAATTTACATGGTATGGAACCAGAGAATAGATGGATGGAATGCTAGAGATAGGGGTTTTTTTTTTATAATTTTTTATCCAAAAACCCTTGAATTGTATTCCATTAATATAACATCTGCCTTGATTAAATCTATCAGAAATAAATCTTAGTGTCAGCAAGGTAGGAATTGCAAAAGTGAAACCTGAAAAGAGTACCCTTGCAAGGAAGTTCATCGTCCACTCCGACGAGAGCCATAATATTTTATTTTTTTTCCTGGAATTACATATAATTTGTGGTGGCCACATTTTTTTGTGTGGTGAGAAATAGGAAAGGAAAAAACACAATCTCTTACAACTTGATTCACTTTTTGTCCTTTCTATTGTATGGCGTATTGTTGCTTCCTCTGGCAACTAGTACGATGTATATAGGACTTCTTCAATACCAAACTTTAGTTCAGAGAATCCAGATGTTAGGGGAAAATAAGATTTTTATTTTATTATAATTTCTTCTCTCACAATTCTAAACCACACACAAAGAAAACGGTGATTGAGACCAAATAGCTGAAGTTTAAAGTGGGAATTACTTAATTTTTTGAGGGCCATTTTCCATTAAAACTAACATTTCGTTCTTGCTTCAAAATCTTGAAGCAAAACCAAGAGGGAGGGATACCATCAACTGATGGTACAAATTGGCAAAAAAGCAAGCAAATGTTGGTGGAATATTAAGGGAGATTGAAGCATGTTGTCCTTAAAATGACACTCTTTTTCTATTTATGGCCAAAGAATCCATTCAAGGTGCTAGGTCAAATTTAATTGGGGCCTGCTGCTTTAGTAGAGGGACATCATCGGCTCCCTTCATGTACATGGCATTGTTATGTCAAACCCACCATGGCACTATCCTACTAGTTGCTTCAATCACTTCACCTTAGTTGCCACCGATAACCCACCCACTTCAAACTATTTTGCAAAAGTGAATGTTGTTTCGGCTTTTTTATTTTTATTTCTCATGTTATTATACAAAAACTATTAAAAAATACAGTGAAAATCTCTTGAAAAACAGCTCGAAATGCAAAAACAAATACTTTATTCATAAGATTTCGTTGACATATTTTATGGGTTTTTTTTTTTTTTGAGAATTCAACTCGGAACTTGGAGAAACCTAAGAAATGAGAGCATGATTTTGTTTTCTTTTCTAATGACCAAGTTAGGCAAAGGAGAATCTCCAAAGACTACTATTTTAGGTTAACTCCCATGGCTTGAATTACCCAGTGGACCGGACCGTCTCAAGTGGCAACCGCTGGAGGAGTTGTTTTTGATACAATAATTGTCTCCCCATTTTGCTCGGCATCACCTATATATTGCTGATAAAAATAGTTTAATGAAATTTTCTAAATAATGATCCCAAGATTTGAACCTAGAAAATAAAAAATAAAAAACAAATTTCCTTAACAACAAAGTCAATCTCTTGAGATTTAATCCAGCAAAGCTAAGATAGTGATCATGATAACGTAAAAGAAAATTTACTTAACCACAGAATCAACAAAACCAGTCCCAAACCACAGATATTTGTTTTCCTTTCACTTTAACTCTGTTTTTTTTTTTAGCCTTTTCAAGCTCATTCTCTATAAAATAAGCAAACTAAAAAGTAACAAAAAAATGTCCCAAAAAAGTTAGAAGAAAGAATCAAATGTCCCTGCCCGAGTAACACCAGATTTGGCCTGGCTGGCCTCTGATTAATAATGGCACCACCTCGGTCGGTCCCTCCGCTTGTTTTCAAAGAAGTGAAAGGGAAAAAATAGAATAAAAATTACAGCATGCATGCCTCTTGGGAACTTGAAAGAAGTTGGGCTGGGGTTATGCTGCATTTTAAATATTAACATCCTGACAAGCATAACCATATATTGGCCTCATTTTCAAGAAACAATTAGAGAAGGGAAAGCTCAAACACTTGTGCAAACAACATAAAATCTCCCCCCTTTTAATTTAAATTAGGACCATGTAATTAAGCACATCGAAATTAGCCACTAGTTAATTGCTTACCCTTTATTGCTTTCTGCCATTTTAGCTCGAGGACACCCCCCCATGCCCATGCCAAAACCCTACCACCGAACTTAATAGATGCTGACTACAAGGCTACTCATGCCCGAGTCCCTGTTACAAGTCATTATAGTTTGCTATTTCCATGACAGGAGAACCACTCCACTTTTTAGTTTGTGTCACCTTATAACTGGAAGATCTTTCTGATTCAAACAGGAACGGCAATTAATGTTTCTTTACTTTGTCTCTTTCCTTGTATGCCTATGTTGTATTTGCAATGGTTCTGCTTAGCCATCCTCGCTACAAAAACTACTCGTTACAAAGTACTTGGCTGTCAAAACGCGAGTACCTCTCTTAGGTTCCATGTTCTATGTTACATCTTTTCTTGCTAGCTCTCTGCCATATCTCATCAATGCTGCTAAGTAAACTCTCTGTTCTATTAATTACGTAACGTGAGAAGTTTGGTTTGGGTTGCTTCGACCGCTTGCTTTGCCCTAGAACATGTGTGTTTGACTTTGGATGTAAAGGAGCTGTTTGTTTACGTTTTTTTTGTACGTTTCGAACTGTTGTTCGAATGAAAAGCAACCAAAATGATTCTCTCGATTTTAAACTGTAGTTTGAAATGAAAAAAAAAACACATGGATGAACACGCTCGTAAGCTAGCACAGATAGGAATGCTATTTAGGCATTCGAAGTATATGGAGACATCTAAGAGAATTTGAGAAATACATGTCGGAGATGGATATACGTATATCAGGCATGAAGCTGTGTTGGGATATGGGGTCACAAGTCCAGAGTCACATAAGAGAATGGTAGAAGAGAGAAAGGAAAAGAGGAAGAGAAATGAGTAGAGAGAGAGAGAGATTATTTAGTGGAGAAATCTGTTTTCACAGGGTAATTAGGCCCCTCAAAACAGATTTCTTCTTCCTTCATTATTTTTTTGTAAACTTAGTGTTGCTCCCAAATAAGAAAGCAGAGAAGACTATAGAGGGAGGACCTATGTCAGGTGGGGGCTTCGGCATTTTAAAAACAGAACAGGAAGTTATGGGTTTAATACAGGTCTAAGCACACTCTTGATACAAGACAAAATAAAGTGCCCTGCTGACACTAGCATAGAGCATCCAAACAAAAAACTCCATTGGGAAGAGCTTTCCTGGCAGCTATAAAAAGGACAGAACTCCAACAAATTGGTCTATCACCTAATTTTCTCATTAAGCAACCCCTTGCGCTGCAAATCCCCTCCTCTTCTCAAGCCCTTCCTTGCAAAAATAAAATCCACACAGCATATAAGAGTGAGGGAAAGATAGCTAGCTACAAGATTCCAACATTCGGGCTCACCGATTTCCCCAATGAGAGCGGTCTTGGCTTTTCTTTTATCATCATCGGTACACTTCTTTCTTTTATCTTAACTAGGAGCTAAGTACCAACTCTCCCTCCCTGCCTCTCAAACCTCACACGATCACAATCACATACATACATACATACATACATACATATATATATATATACACACAGACCGTGCCCTGCCACAAAATTTGTAATGCAATGGCAATAGATTGCATCAAAACCATGCCATCCATAACCACCCCTCATCACCACCCAAAAGATCAGGATCAATGCAAAGATGATGGCAAGTCTTTTGTTTTTGATGCACAAGTTCTTCGACACCAGACAAACATACCCCAGCAGTTCATTTGGCCTGACCATGAAAAGCCTAATATTAATGCACCTGAACTCCAAGTCCCACTTGTAGACTTGGGTGATTTCCTCTCTGGTAACCCTGTTGCTGCAGTGGAAGCTTCAAGACTTGTTGGTGAAGCATGTCAAAAACATGGTTTCTTTCTAGTTGTTAATCATGGAGTTGATAAAACGCTCATTGCCCATGCTCATAATTACATGGACACCTTCTTCGAATTGCCACTTTCTGAGAAACAAAAGGCCCAAAGAAAGATTGGCGAGTCTTGTGGATATGCTAGCAGCTTTACTGGCAGGTTTTCCTCTAAACTTCCATGGAAAGAAACGCTTTCTTTTCGCTACACAGCTGAGAAGAATTCATCAAAACACATCGAGGAATACTTTCATAACAGAATGGGGGAAGATTTCGCTGAATTCGGGTATGTTACAATTTTTTTTCCCCGTTCAATTTGGTTTTGTTCAATGTTGTCTATTGGGATTGGTTAATGTTCTCTTTGACACTAAGATTTCTCGTCTTCTGTTTTCATCAGGAGTGTGTATCAGGACTACTGTGAGGCCATGAGCACTTTGTCACTAGGGATCATGGAGCTATTAGGCATGAGCCTTGGTGTGAGCAGAGAACATTTCAGGGAATTCTTTGATGAGAATGATTCAATAATGAGGCTCAACTACTACCCTCCATGCCAAAAACCTGACCTTACTTTAGGCACCGGTCCTCATTGTGATCCAACTTCTTTGACCATCCTTCATCAAGACCAAGTGGGTGGTCTTCAAGTGTTTGTGGACAACGAATGGCGTTCGATTAGCCCCAATTTTGACGCTTTTGTTGTTAACATTGGTGACACCTTCATGGTAAGATATTAACTTTATTCGCACAAGTGAAGCGGTTCCGTCCTTTTTATTAAGATAAATAAATAGAATTGCCCTACACGTACGTGGATGATAATTGACAATTCCTTTAAATTATCACCGAATTTGCATTAATGATTACAAAAAGTACTGATATTTAGTGGGCTTTTGTTGTTTTTGCAGGCTCTATCGAATGGTATATACAAGAGCTGTTTGCACCGAGCAGTGGTGAACAGCCAAACACCAAGAAAATCCCTCGCTTTCTTTTTGTGTCCAAAGAATGACAAGATGGTAACTCCACCACATGAATTAGTGGACACATGCAATCCGAGAATATATCCAGATTTCACATGGCCTATGTTGCTCGAATTCACACAAAAGCATTACCGAGCTGACATGAAGACACTTGAGGTGTTCACAAACTGGCTTCATCAACAAAGTTTTAGCTGAACAAGTGGGTCAAGTGATGTATCCCACAAATGCACTTGGGGGCATGTTATTGGTCTTTTTCTTGGAAAAAAAAAATGAAAGCGATGTTGATGGGAGAGGAGAGGAGACGAAAGGGAAAGAAAGGAAGCTGGAAAGAGATGGGAATTTTGTTAAGACTTGGAGATCGATCATCATCCGTGCATGAAGAGATCTCAAAAGTAATTAGAGGCCAATTCTTATTTATGTCCATAGATCTGGTAATTAATTACTAGCTAACTTATTTATTGGTCATGAACAAAAAGTACAATCATAGACCAATAAAGAGTTGGATTAGCTAATTTTTTGTATTTTCCTTGATAATATAGAAAAATTGCCAGTAGTAGCATTACATACCTCTCTTCATTATAAATTGCTTTAATTATCAAATAATCCAATATCATCAACGAACAAAAAAAAA
>Ga0307517_10005729_pt1 | contig 18598 bp, 10 predicted proteins | sample 23_EM_MG_FD_194515 | JGI IMG/M metagenome (GOLD analysis project Ga0307517, IMG submission 194515) | Populus trichocarpa ectomycorrhiza microbial communities from riparian zone in the Pacific Northwest, United States - 23_EM | ecosystem: Host-associated > Plants > Roots > Unclassified | place... | reverse complement strand
CATTTTTAAAAAAAAAAAATTAAAAGTTCTTTTTTTATATATATATATATTTTTTAAAAAATTAATTTTGATATCAGCACATCAAAAAGATATGAAACTACTAAATAAAAAAATTAATTTGAAACAAAAAAAAAAATTTAAATTCTTTTAAAAACGCTTTTAAAACACAAAAATAAATTGATTATTAAGACTAGTATTTAACAATCAACCACCTCTTTCCTTCCTTCCATGAGGGATTAAATTCATCATCAATAGTAACTTGTTAAATCAATCTTTCTACTTTAATTTTAGGTATAACAATCTTCACGGAATGATCAATTCATTCGTCTAAAGGTGTTTAGAAGTGTAATAACGATTGTTTTTCAAAGTGTTTTTCGCTCAGAAATACATTATAATAATATATTTTTTTATTTTTTATATAAGCATATTAAAAAGATCCGAAAACAAAAAAAAATAATTTTAAGCAAAAAAAAAATAAATAGAATTTTGGCCATCCTTTGTTAGGGCTGCAATCCCAAACTGGGGCTAAAGTTGAAGTTGGATGGCTGATTCAACCAGCTTAAGAAAATCGAAGGACCATAGAATCAACTGACCCATTTTTTTATGACAGCTAATAACCTCAGAAAGTGAAGAGAAGGAAACTCATGAAAGGCGGCCTCCCCTGCAACTTCGTCGTCTCTTGTTTTTGAACAAGTCCTCTCACATTCTAACCTTGAACCTTCGGACACGTCTCCTACTTCCCTTCCACTTCTGCCACTTTTCCCGGAATTGCACGTGCCAACCCACACCTCTCCTTATATATACACACCCCCCGCAATTCTACGTTCATACAATCTCACCACAAGCATCTCCTTCTCTACACAAAAACACACACAAACTCTCTCTCTTATTTTTTGTAACAACAACAATGGTTGAGCCTGCAACTGATACCATAGCAGCAACAAAGCTTGTGCCTTTGTTGAAAGATGAGCTTGACATTGTTATACCAACTATAAGGAACTTGGATTTCTTGGAGATGTGGAGGCCTTTCTTTGAGCCATACCATCTTATCATTGTTCAAGATGGCGATCCATCTAAGATTATTAAGGTCCCTGACGGTTTTGATTATGAGCTTTATAATAGGAATGATATTAACCGGATTCTCGGTCCTAAGGCCTCCTGTATCTCTTTCAAGGACTCTGCTTGTCGTTGCTTTGGTTACATGGTTTCTAAGAAGAAGTATATCTTCACTATTGATGATGATTGCTTTGTAAGTTCTTTTGATCTATGCTTTCTCTGTTTTGTTTTTTGACGGAATTCTGCATCTGGGTTTTTGGTTTTTTGGCTAAAGTTTAGATCTTTATGGTTTGCTGTTGAATTTAGAGATGGATTTGATCTGTTGTGTGATTTGGGTTTTCTTGATTTTGGATCTGTTTGTGTTATGTGTGCTGATAAATCTGTATGCCAATTCTGTAACTGTTGCTTGTTTCTGATCTGCAAAGCCTGTTAGTGGATTTCTGTATTTTCTTTATCACAATCGTGAGTGATTCGTAGCACATTTTGTTAAGTGATGTACATTGGCATAGTCTTGTTTAAATCTTCTTCATGAAATTTGAATTGACACATTACATATTTATGAATCTATAAGCCTTAAAGATTTGTACTAGCAAACTGAATCCAATTATGCTGGATCTGAAGCATTATGATGTGTAATGTGTTTTGATTTTTGCTTCCTTTTCATTCTGATAGTGGGGCATTTGGTTTAGAATTTGTCATGCTTTAGACCTTTTCAGTCCGATGAACTAAAGGATCTGTCTGTTCTGTTATTATTCATGACACTTTCCTATCATTTTCTCATACCTAATCAATATGGAATTGTTAAACAAATTCAAAAAAGTGGCCCATGGAAAGTAATGTTTACAACTTTGCACAAAGAGGTATCATGTTAATGATGGACAGCTGCGAGTTCTGAATCTGTTCTATGTTTGAATTTTCTGTGATCTCGCATGTTATTTCTAATTAATAATTAAATGAAGCTTTACTTTTTCTCTTTTTTGATTGGTGGGTCCTTGTTTACAATAAACTAGAAAAGGTGATGCATTGGATTTGAAAGCTAGTGCTCCACCTGCCCACTTGAAATCCTAAAATGACTAGTCAATTGAAAGCTAGTTCTCGAGTAGTGATACTTTTAAGCTGGCTAATATTCTTTTAAAATAAACTTGAAAAGTTTTTTTTTTCGCTCGCCATGTTTGCGTCTTAAGAATCTTGCCATGTTTAACTGTTAACATGTGGATAGGTTGCTAAGGATCCATCTGGCAAAGCTATCAATGCACTTGAGCAGCACATCAAGAACATTCTCTCACCGTCAACTCCATTTTTCTTCAACACCCTCTATGATCCTTACAGAGAAGGAGCAGATTTTGTGCGTGGGTACCCCTTCAGTCTTCGTGAGGGTGCCCCTACTGCTGTTTCTCATGGCCTCTGGCTCAACATTCCTGATTATGATGCACCTACTCAGCTTGTCAAGCCTCTTGAGAGGAACACTAGGTATGTGATCCATTGATGAAATAAAAGACTTAATTTGGCCTCTTGTTTAATTAGATTCCAACAATATGCTTATGATTTATCAGGTATGTGGATGCTGTTTTGACCATTCCAAAGGGCACCCTGTTCCCCATGTGTGGTATGAATTTGTGTTTCGACCGTGACTTGATCGGACCTGCAATGTACTTTGGTCTCATGGGTGATGGTCAACCAATTGGTCGCTACGACGATATGTGGGCTGGCTGGTGCACCAAGGTATACATGCGCATCTATGTTCTTAAAAATATGCAACTTTTTTTTTTGTTATCATTTTCCTTGTTTTCCTGTAGGCTTCAACTTGTTAATACCTTGCTACTAGCAAGACATGTAATGTAACATTACACAACCTGTCAAGGTATTTAAATGATGTTTGTTTTCAGGTCATCTGTGACCATCTGGGACTAGGAGTCAAGACTGGTTTGCCATATATCTATCACAGCAAGGCTAGCAACCCGTTTGTGAACCTGAAGAAGGAGTACAAGGGCATCTTCTGGCAGGAAGAGATCATTCCCTTCTTCCAAGCTGCTACTCTTCCAAAAGACTGCACCAGTGTTCAAAAGTGCTACATTGAACTGTCCAAGCAGGTAAAGGAAAAGCTTGGAAAGGTTGATCCATACTTTGACAAGCTTGCTGATGCCATGGTTACTTGGATTGAGGCCTGGGATGAGCTTAACCCCGCCGGAGCTCCTGCTAAGGTTTCCAATGGCAAAGCTTAATTGAAATTTTGATTAGGTGGCTAGGTGCTTCAGCCAGGAAGAGAGAAGAATTTACGCGTTCAAGTCATTTTTTTTTAAGAAAAAAAACCCGAGCTGTGTGGTCAATACTTGGATTTTCAGATTGGTGGATGTAATATTTTTTTAGTAATTTATAAACTTCTTGTTTTGAGTTTAACCGGAATAAAATACATTTAGTTCAGCAATAAGATATGCCTTCTTGGATTTGGTAATAGTTAAGATGAATGATTATAGTGAAACTTCTTACCAGGTATTGAGAAACAAAATTTAAGTGGGGCAGGCTTCTTGTTTCATTACCTTTCTTCCATCAATACGTTGGACCGTGTAGAGTTTGATGGGATTTGAATTTTGAATCTATCAAGAGCTTAATTCTCCCCAGCATATTCCACTGTCCATTAGTGCATATTCCACTGTCCATTAGCTGGATAAAGAGTGTGGGGGAGTGTTGTAATTACTGTATTTTTAAGTATTTTTTGTTTAAAAATATATTAAATTTATTTAAAAATATATAAATAATATTATTATTTTTTATTTGTCACCCTTAGTCCCACACAAGTGAAATAAGAATTAGAGAAAAAAACAAAAGGTATCCAGGCAGCAAGACTTTGATATCCTGTAACTTGGACTTCGTAAACAAGCAGAGTAGTCAAATTATGCATGCCAGATTTCAGTTGGTCAGATGAGCCAAGAAAAACCAGAACAATCACTCAACTTCTTTTGAATATTTTTTTGGGTCAATTACTGTGAGTTTTACAAGTCTAATGGCACAAACACTAGTCCATGATGAATGAAATGAAACTTGTGCTGTTATTTCTTCCATAGCAAATGTCATGAGGCACCCAGCACCTTGATGGCTGTACAGTTTTTTTAAAAGAAAAGAATCTAAACTGTCACAGCGGATTAACAAATGCAAAAAACGTTGAGGTAATAAATAACATCTTACACCACTCAAAATTGGCACAGGATTATTCAATAGAAACACAAGATTGATTCCAGCACCACAAAGTTGTTCCTCAACTGCAATGGCAACTGAGAACTCGTGTGATCAGTGGAGCACATATGCGAAACCTTCTACTAAGCAGATAGTGAATTTTGATTATGCTGTAGCCTCAAGGGTTAATTCTTAAGAGCTTGAGGTTGGATCATTGGTATCCCCTGTTTTTGGACGTTTGGCTTTAGTCTCTTCACTATTTTCATGGTTAAGATGTCCATTCACTGCCTCCGGACCTAAAAGAGATATGTGCTTGGTGGTAATTTGACGACCTGCCCTTAGTTTTGGCCCCCAATGTCTTTCAGGATTTGGAAGGAAGCGTGCAACCTTTTTGGCTTGTGCCTTGCTAAGAGATGCAACAGCTCGGGCAAAGTTCGCCTAGACAAGAAGAAACTGAAGTTAAGAGAACTCCGCCACATGACATTAACCCACAACACAATGTGCATCTTAAAGTACAAATATGGGTAACGTGTTGAAGAATTGCTCTAACATGGAATTAAGAACAAAAATTACAAAGGGGAGAAAATTTATGATTTGCAGCTTGGGAAACAAACATACTTGAAGGACTGGTTCTTTTGCGAGTATAATGCTTCCTGGCTGATCAGGCGCTTGAGCTTTCACGGGATGATTTTTCACCTACATGAAGATACATCTCATCAATTCAAAAATGTTTTCAATGGCAGGAAAAGGCTGTTATTCTTTACATGTACATTAATCCATTTTGCAAATCTTCAAACAATAGTACACAGTTATAATAGTCACTTCAAAAAGATTATATCCATGATTTTTTTAAGGGAATTGAAAAAACATAACAAAAGAAAAGAGAGAACTTCAGCAATCTCAAACGAATAAGCTAACTTCTTCAATCTATTTCAACTTCACTCATCTATAAGGAATGGAAAGCTATTTTGTTTTTTATTTTGAAAAAATAAATACTGCACATGCACATGGAAAGGTACTAGTAAAAACACCTTTCCTGATATCAAATGGTGAACTCTCATTTTTGTTATTGCCTCCTATGAATCAAATATTATATGGGGAAAAAAATATTATATGGGATTATCAAGGAAAAGCATGAAGGAAAACCTTGGACATCAGTCCTTGCACAGTGTCTCGTTATTTCTCAAAGAAGAGAAAAAAGTCCAGGAAGCTTAAACAAAAAGCTTATTGTTCGATCAATTTAGCATCAGGAAGAATATGAAACCTTTAAAAAAGATGAAAAGAGAGAGAGAGAGAGAGAGAACCACACACACAAATGTATGGTGAGGTACTAGTAAAACACCTTTTCAAAGATCAAAAGGTGCTATCAGCGAACTCCCATTTTGTTATTTGCCTCCCATGAATCAGATAATCACCAAAAAATGAACATTATCTGGGATTATGAAGGCGAAAGCAGGAAGATAGGAGAACCTTTGACACAAGTCCTTACCCAGCCAAAGAAGAAAGAAAATCCAGGAAGCTCAACCAAATTGTGATTTCTTTGATCTATTTTACATTATGCATCAGGCAAAAAAGGGAAACTATTTTTTAGAAAAAGAGAGAGAGCCACACAGACACACATGTATGGTGAAATACTAGTAGAACACCTTTCTAAGATCAAAAGGTGCTATCAGCAAATTAAAATTTTGTTATTCGCCTCCCATGAATCATATAATCAGAAAAACAACCTTATCTGGGATTTTGAAAGCAAAACAAGAAGTAAAGGAAAACCTTGGACAGGAGTTACTACATCATACCATGTCCCAAAGAAGAAAGAGAAATGCAGGAAGCTCAAACAAACTGCAACCTATGAATGAAGGAAAGGAAACCTTTTTTATTTTCAAAAAGAACCATGCACACGCTCATGTATGGTGAAGTACTAGTAAAACACCTTCTAAAACCAAAAGGTGCTATCAGCGAATTCCCATTATAATTTTTCCCTCCCATGAATCAGATAAGCACAACAAACAACCTTATCTGGGATTATGAAGGCAAAACAGGAAGTAAATGAAAACCTCGGACAGGAGTCATTACCCAGTATAGTATCATGTCCCAAAGAAAGAAAAATTGCAGGAAGCCCAAACAAATTGCAATCATCTTCAATCGATTTTAACTCAATGCATCAGGAAGAAGAGGAAAACATTTTTCTTTCTTGAAAAAAAAAAAAAAAAAAAACCCCTGCACATGTATGGTGAGGTACTAGTAAAACACCTTTCTAAAAAAGGTGTTATCAGCAAACTCCCATTTTGATATATGCCTCCCATGAATCAGATAGACAGAAAACAACACTATCTGGGATTATGATGACAAATCAGTAGGCTAAGGAAAACATCAGACATGAACCTTTACCAAGCATCTTATTATGTCCCAGAGGAGGAGGAAAATCCAGGAAGCTCAAACCAGTTGCTATTTCTTCAATCTATTCTAACTTCATGTATCAGAAAGGAAAGGAAACCTTTTTTGAAGAAAAGAAAGGCACACATGTACCATGAGGTAATAGTAAAACACCTTTCTAAGATCAAAAGGTGCTATCTGAGAACTCCCATTGTTATTTCCCTCCCATGAATCAGATAATCACAAATATAAAAACAACCCTATCTGGGATTATGAAGGCAAAACATGAAGAAAAGCCTTGGACATCAGTCTTACCCAGCATCTCATTATGTCCCAAATGACATCCATGGGGGCGTCAGATTTTAGCCCCAGGGGATTCACATGTGTCCCAGAGATACGATATCCTGCATTGATCACAGCAGAACGGAAAATTACTGCTGAAGGCGAGGTGCATTTTAGTGTTGCACAGAGGTTGTGCAGACTCAAAAAGAGTGGAACATCAGGCAATTCCTGCAAATAGTAAAGTGTGGAATAAGAACACCTATATCATTAAGACAGTAGTAGTAAAGATACATTTTTTTTTTAATTTTCCCTCGTGATTAAAGCATGGCAGACTCAAAAGAATATTTGATCTTTTTCTTTTTTTCAGAACATAAATTTTTGGAAAGAATAGGCAACATGTAACACTATAAAATGAAGCAATCAAGTTTGATTTTTTTTTTTTGGTTTCCCACCCTTTTTTCCCTTCTGAAAGATTATTGTTACTCCATTATGCAAAACATAACGCAGCACACTGAACTGCTAGTTGGAATACAAACACCAACAATCATTTTTCAAGGAAAAAGCATCAGCCAAGAAGTTGAAGTACAAAAATGCATCTTAAAAATATGCATTCCTAATTCTTTGTTGCATTGAAAGGGATATACATCTCTAGCATCAAATTTCCAGCAGCAACGAAATTTTCTAACAGTTCAACCCTTTAACAACACTAGCAAAGGAATGGAACAGCGGAAGAAAACGGACACAAGGCTGCAAAAGAAGCACAAGAACTTACCTCAGATATTGTTGTCAGTACAGCAGAGATGCGATCATATGCAGGATATCGGTCCTTCATTGATTTCACACCATCTAGTACAGAAGTCACCCATTCTTGATCATGAATGGGAGCAGACCATATAGGTCCACCCATGTTGTATTTCTTTCCACAATCACTGCACTCTTGGGGAACAACAGGACCAAACCCAGGAAGATGTCTTACACTACTACCCTGAAAAGTGAAACCAAATGTTGAACAATTAAGAAAAATTTCTGGCTAAAATAGAGTTGCTTATCCAGAATAGCCATGATAATTTGAAACTTTCTTTCCTTGACAAATTGAGATCCGTTATGAGTCAAGATATTTTACAGCCAAGAGAATTTGATACAAACCAACAGGCACTCCTCATTTTTAACTTGGTGGGTCAACATATATGCTGGTACATGCACCCTTCTCATATTTTAAAATTTTAAATTGCTAGAGCCCAGCGATTTGCATTTATGTTTCAAACTTTATTAGATATCCACCAACAGAGTTTGTCAGGTTGGAAGCGCATTAAAGGAATTGTTCACACTTGCCAACCTGGGAGCTCACTACCAAATTGATACATACAATGTTGGAATGTTCCCCCCACTCAAAATCAACCAATCTTAAAACACTGCTAGCCATGGTACAAGCAAGATCACCAATAAAGTGATGACATGCAAAAGAATTAAATCAATATAATGCATGCATACATGTCAATAACTAGGCACAAATGACATCAAAAGAGGATGCATACCTTGGACATAGTCCTCCCAATAGGCTGAAGATGATAAGAATCACAACCAATGCACTGATAAACATATGAGAGCTTAAGAGGAGTGTTTTTCATAGCACTTGCAGAACTGCAGTCAATGATTTCAGTTCAGTCAACTTGATCTGGAACTGCTATCTTCTAGTTTTAGCAAACCTTAACGAAAGGAAACAGGCTACCTACGTGTACACGCGAACAAAAACCCGAACATAAAAGTTCATCTGAACAGACAGAACAGGAACAATGTAACGCTTGTAGCGATTTGCATGACTCTGCATTAAGAAAGAAACAAATAATCATTTGAATAAAAAAAAGAGGTCCCAATTCAAGAAAGAAACTCTTGGTGCTCATCTCCCAAGCAATTTGTCTAACATTTCTTTAGACCAAAATCATGCAAATAGCTTGTCAAAGCTCTACAAAAGAAGGGGGGGAAAATCTTTTCAAGAGCATGAATGTACCTCAATTGAGGCAAGGAGGATCCTTAAAGCCATTTCGTGGCAGTATTTCCCTCTCAAAGGGTAAGAACCATACCTAATTCCACCAGTATTTGTTAGAAGGTATGCCATCGGTCTCAGAAAAAACTGCTACCAAGAGGGTAAAGACGGTGTAATCTTACTTCGAATAACAAACTTCGCCATTGCCTCCACAAAGCACTGCCATATCAGTTGCTGTACACATCAGCATTCCGCCATCAACAACAGATTGAACTGCCGAGTCCAGAAATACTGAAGGTGACCCATAAGGATCAAGATCAACCTGAAACAATATTAACCAATGAAGAAATGAGCAGTAGCTGTTTTGTCTTTTTTCTGATTTGACATTTACAGAAAAAACTGCTTGGACTTTCTGAAAGAATTGAACTAATCGATATGGAAATAGCTAAAAGTATTCTATTTTGTTTATAATGGAGATAGCAAACACATTTTCAAGAGAAACTACCTCCAGATAAAGATTTTCAGAAATTTAAATTAAACAAGTAAATAAGATGCATACCACATCAAATTCTTTTGGGTGAGTGAGCATATATACACGAGCATCAGCAAGATGTGATTCAACCTTTGAAATTGCCACCGAACCATTGAACTTAATATTCTTCTGACAAGCTTCAACTGACGCTGCAGATAAAAAATGTTCCGGCAAACAGTTTCTTATTTTGTCCGTATAAAGTTACAGAACATACATATATGTGAGAATGTCTATGTTAATGACCATCTGATATAAGAAGCAGCATCTAGATCTATTCATGTGGCCATTTGGTGCAAGAATGTGTCTTTTCAAAACCAACCAACAGGCAAAAGCTTCCAGAAAGTCTAGATATACCTTTATCATTATCCAAGGCCACAACTTTACCAATCCCTTCTACCTCACGAGCATATCGTAGAGCTCTTAACCCAGAAGCTGATAATGCCTGCATATCAAGAAGGAAAATACTTGCGAAATGATTTAATGGTCCTATAGAATCATAAAAAAATAAACCCAAAAATATAACAGCTCATTAATTAAGAGAGCATACAAATATATAGAAATAAGAGATCCGCTATAGAACCTCAAGAACTTTTGGTGGTTTCAGCTCCCCATGATGATTTCCCTCTGTGTTCTTCACTGATTCTTCTGAGATGCTGCAAGGTTCATTTTGAGATATCTCTTCATGCACTTCGCACTCACCATTAGATTTTTCATTATCCAAAGCAGACCCGGTAGATGCTTCTTCCACAGCAGGTCCAGAGGCATCCTTCTCAGATGCCTTTTTTGCTGATTTTGTTCTTTTGGACAACATTGCTTCATGCTCCTCTTGTCGTTTGGAGATAAATGTCCTCAGGACAGCAATGGACAAATCTCTGTTGTTAACCTGGCAATTATAGAGCCAAATTATGAGGATCCTCTTATTGCACAAGGCAGGCACAATGCACAGAAACAGTAAAACAAATAGAAAAAAATTTGTAACTCAGGCAAAGAAAAATTAGTAGACTACATTGTCATGTGAAAGTAGCAGTTCTAAATCAGTCACTGAAAAGACAATCAAAACCCCACAAATTGATTGACAATAGAGAAGGCTACATCGATTACAGTTCTTTGAGAGCTTTCACTTCAACCAATTACAGTTTGGTTTCTCCATTAAAAGTCATCAAAGATAAAAAATTTAAAAAGGCAAAAGTGTGGACCATTGAATGTAAAACAATCATTCCCCTTTTATTACAAGCTAGAAAAAGCTTAGCTATGATTAAAAATCATGTTAACATGTACAATAAAAGATAAGGCAACACAATCATTCTCCAAAATACACAAATTTTCAGTCCTTTTCTCTTCCTTAGATATTTCAAAGATTCATACTTTACATGCCCATTAGACACAATTTACAAAAAGTAACCAACAAAAGACAAGATTTTGGAACCTGGGCTTTGTTGAAAAACACTTGGTTTTTAACATTCATAAGTATATCAGCCTCTCCTTCTTTAATAATGGTATAATCTTGCAGATCTTCTGCCATTTTCCTATGTATTTATGAACCAAAGACAACCTCTTAAGAACTGAAAGTAAAAAAATATTCTGATAGTTAAGAGCTCTTGAAATCAACAAGAACATGCATCAGTGTCAAGTAAAGAGCTTTATTTATACATGTGAGTATGTCATATGTCTCCTCTTCAAAACTGCAAGTGGATTTCCTTAAACCCTAATTTCTGACCCTAGGGCACGTTAGATACTTCTTGGTGTTTTTTGCTAATGTGAACTGGAGGGTTGTGTTTTGATTGGGTGGGTTAGTTTGGAAACCTCTTGGGCCTTCTCTTGCAATTCAAAGAAAGGATGGCCTAGACTTTAAGCTTAATGGGCCTTCCCTCTTGCTATGTCTAAAACAAAAAATTTGCAACCCAGGCGTTCTTGACTCTAATAATATTAGTCACCAATTTTAATTTGTGTCAAGGTATCATGCGAAGAATTGATTAATCATGATAATTTATAATGTTGTAAGAATTATCGCTAGGTTTGGTTCTTGTCCTAAAATACATATAGTGATGTTAACACTTCTTTTTTTTTTTTTTTAACTTTCATTGATATGAAAAACAAAGAAAAATTGACCTAGAAATATGTGCATAGAAATATAATATCTTAGGACATGTTTACATAGAAATGACCTAACAATTTGTTACATTGCAAAATTGAATACAAAGATAAAATTCCTAAAACAAACCATCGACCAATGTGCTACTGCAAGGTACCTAAAATTTATTTCATATAAGATTCATCACACTTAAATATAACATAAGATATAATATGCATAAAGAAAGAGCTCTTTAATTCAACTTAATTAAATCAACCATTGATAGACTTCACACCTCTAGGTTACTAATAATCTTAGTCTTCTCTCGAACACCTTTTTCATTATTATAATGAGTTTTTATCTTAGACCAAAACTTAGCAGCATAGATCCTTATCCAGGGTAGTTATCCATATTTTTCCAATCCAGGTGCTAGTCCCTAAACTGGAATAACTAACTCGACGTGCCCAAATTGGATGTTAGTTAAACTGGGATAACTAGCTTGAAATATTATTTGGCAACATGAATTTTAAATTAAACAAGATTTCAAAAACATGCTTAACTTCAAATAAATAATTAAAAATGTTATAGTGTCTAACGTCAACCTAGAACCTCTACTCTGCTAGCCATCCCTTACTGTTGAATGGTACTGGCGATCTAATCTGTACCAACATGTACATTGTATGAATTTCAAACCTTCTTCCACATATAATCCAAAATTTTCATTTCACCATCATAACTAAGTTTTCAATTAAAAAATGAGAACCTATAAATCTCTTGATTTTTTCCTAGTCGAATTTATGGATGAATGTGGAAATAATATTTCATTTTGAACTTCCTTGAGTTTAGTCATCTAGGCTAATTTGGTGTAGGGCAAAATCATCAATTAACTATTATCACCTACAATAATCTCTTATAGTGCTACAATGTTTCTCCCACACTATTTGTTTTCTGTTATAGTGCTACAATAACTATTATCATCAATTAACTATTATCATCTACAATAATCTCTTATAGTGCTACAATGTTTCTCCCACACTATTTGTTTTCTGTTAATATTGATTATGCTTATAGAACTTGCATTCTCAAATATTTTAAGAAGTATTGAGGAAGGATGATAAAAATCACATAACCCACAAATAAATATCATGCAAAGTAGATAACGAAGAAAAAAGTTCAATAAATATAACGGTAAAGAATGAACTCCCACTCTTTAGTTCTTCGACCTCCTTTAAAAGCGTGATAGCTTTTGTTTTTATATGATTTTTAAAAGGATGTTTGCCTTGAAAAGATATCAAATTGATGTTTTTCTCACATATTTTTTGATGATTTCGATGTGTTAATGTAAAAATAAATAAATAAAAATTTTAATGAATTTTTAAATTAAAAAACTTTTAAATTAAACCTTGTTGATGTCACTAGCCCAAAACAAGTTATATAGTCAAATTAAATATCCTAGTTATCAACCTTGTTGATGCCACTAGCCCTAAATAGGTTAGCTAGTAAAATTAATCCTTTATTGGTGCATACAATTCAATAAAAACATCCTGATTATATTTAACACTTTCACTTTATTAACTAAAATTAAAATTTTGTTCACAACTACATAATCTTATTCCCATACATAACTATCAAATTATGCTCTAAATGTTTCAACAGTAACTCGACATGTCAACCACGTTGATGCCACAAGCTTTTCTTAGGACAATAGTCAAGTTTCTCACTCCTAAACACACACATTTAAAGAATTTGGGGTATTACAAGCCTAAGAAAATTCGATAAGTAGAATAAGGTGTAAAACACCTACCCGTTACTTACAAAGATTCTCCCCTTCTAGTCTAGGTCTTGCTCTAAAAACCTCTCTTGTAACATCAAAATTATAGATCTATAACTAATCCATTTGTTTAATGTAAATGCCTATATTCTTGTTCCACATTAATTTTTCTTATTCAATTTAAGCCTTTTACTCACAAAATCATGTTTTACTTATTCATTTCTACGTATATTTAAGCTTAACTTATCATTCATTTCTACCATATTACATATATGTTCCTATTCAAGTTTGCAAGCTCGACATTAACATCATTTTCTCATTACAACACATTTAATTATCTTTATGATAATACCATATTAGCATACATAACCTATAATGTTAACAACATATTTATTGTCAACCTTTATTCACTATCCCATTTCAATCAATCTTAAACTAAACATACCTTTAGATTAAGTATACAAAATTCTTAACAACATTTTCTAGATTTATATGTAACTATAATTCAATCATAACACATGCATACAACCTCAATTTCATCCTTACGCCAATTCTATTCACAAGTCAAGTTAACAAATTCAACTTTTAACTTATTTCTTTGTATAAACAACATTGTCCAAGGTCATTTATCATCATTATATAACAATTCAAATTAATTATAAGTCAACAATTTCAAACAATTTCCCCTACATCATAAAACGTTTCGGCCAAGATAAGGAAATTCATCCCTTTTTTCTTTCACACTTACATACATTAATATCCATATTTAGCATCACCAAACACAAACAAAACAATAAATCATTCATTCTCATCCAATCCTTAACATATTGCTCCTATGTTGAACCTACCATTAAAAAAAGTATAGGTTTTTCTTTACTTTTTATGCAAATTAACTTACCCAAACATTAAATACATTATACATCATAATTAAACATAAATTCCATGCCAATTTGAACCACCAAATTCAAACCCTTTGCACAAGTTGTGGCTGAAATATGCATTTCAAACATTATTTTCTTCAATTTTCTCTTAAAATCTTTCATCCCCATTCACATTGTACCTAAAATAACTTGATTCTACTCATATTTCATAACAATTAAATCAACAAACTCATCCTTGTAATTTTTAGCCCCTAGGCCGAAACTTACTCTTTAAATAAAGGTATGGTTTTAATTTTCATCTTTTGCAAATTAACACAATACCCAATCATTTCATACTTATACCAACAAAATTCTACTTAATTTATATAACAATTACTTTAAACAAACCCAATTTTCCTTTCCTACACCTAAGCCAAATTTTCCATTAATAACGAATATGGGTTTTCTTTCAATTTCTTGTAATTAATCCATTACCCAATCATTTTCCATACCCATAAACATCATTACAAAAAAAAAATCTATACAACCCAACATTATAATTCAAGTTTACATAACACAAACATATTCATTCTTTCACCAATACAAAATCATCTTAAATAATCACTTTAGATGAGTTTCTTACCTTCTAAACATAAAGAATCAAGGAGAAATTGCAAAAGAAGCATGAAATGAATATGTTTCTAGGTATCCTAAACTATCCTTAAAGTATCTTTCACACAAATTTCATCATTGAAGTATAATGTTGAAATAAAAAATTAAAGAAGGGAAGGGAGAAACTTGAATAAAGCTAAGTCCTTGAAGTATAGTGTTGGGTTCAACATGTCAGAAGACTACACACAAATTTCAACCCGATATAACAATCAAATTGAAAGTTATATGGGATAATGTAAAATTGGTCGGTTCGTGATTTTTCATAAATCTAAATTTTTTTATTTCATCCTTGCATAAATCATATCAATCATTACTCTAGATCCTTGAGGCCATTTTATTTTCCCATAATATTTTTAATTTCCTTTTCATCATTTATTTCATTTACAAATTGTTTTACTATTTCACGGTAACGTTATTGATTTTTAATCAGTGTTTACACCATAACTCTTTTCCTTTCTTTTGTACCATACTTTCTTATCGTTTAATTCCTTACTACCATATTAATTTCTTGGGATCATTTTTTTTATTTTTCTTATTCTTTTATCACTCAAAAGTCATTACCGGTTTCATTGATTTTATGAATTTTAAACTAAAATTTATAATTCTTGTAGGAACCCATCCATACTTTTAAATTTAATCATGAACACCATTCTCTTCATTTCACATCATATTCTCTATTATTTATGTCGCTTACTCATCTTTACTTTCATCCCAAGTTTCTATTACTCATCGAGTAATTTCTACCTTTGGTCTTACATTTACACAGGGGTTTACAACTCATTTCATCACCGGGTAAATTTTCCAATGTTCCAGTAACATCAAAAATTTTCAATCGGGGACTTATGACCTGGAAGCTTTATCTCCTTTTCATTTTTAATGTCAAAAGTAAATATTTAATAATTTAAAATCTCATTCCAACTACTTATATTTTTATTTTATTTTCCTATTATTTAATTAACACGATGATATTTTCCTTCAAGTTTTATAAGTACCGTAAAAATTTTCGATCAGGGGTTTACATATTACAACACCTGATTTCATTACAATCATTTAGGTTTATAAACCCTAATGATTAGTGATGCACCATGGAGAAGAAATGACATCATATAGGCCATCCATTGGATGTAGACATGACAAGCACCATTTTATAGGCCTAGTTATAAAATAAAGAAGTGGAACTATTTAATACTGAATATCAACTTTATGAAGGGTAGTTGGAGAATTTTAGGGTTAAACATTTTTTTTTATCTAGTTTTGGATGCCTTCTAGGTATAAGTGTATCCAAAACTATGTATTTTCTCCAATATGTGACCTTGTTGAGCTTGGTTTAAATCCTAAAACTATCATAAAGACCAATTAATTAAGAGTCATTAGGGTCAAATAGGACCTGCTGGAAGTTATGTCAGCTCACATAAGTCCAATACAACATTGAGTTATGTAGTATGATCGAGATGATTCGTGTTCAAGTTTTGTAACCCTAGGTGCACCCCTTAGGATAATGATTTTTAGGTTTAGGTTGTTCCTAGTGTTTTATATCTTAGTCCTAGGTTATGCCTCATGTTGTGTATCTTAGGCTTGATGTTTTGAGTATAAATCTTGGACTCATGAATTTCCTGCATAAGTTTTTGTGGTGGAGAAACATAAAGATTTTATTCATTACACTTCATGTTTAGGTTTGTATGTGATCAAGATTGTATGCCTCGAACATGATTTCTTGCTTTTTTAGTTGTCTTGTTATTTTGCTACATGAGTGAATTTATGATTAGGCATGTGAGAATTTTAAAGGCTAGAATATTGGCCCAAAGAAAGGAGCTAAAGGGTTGGTGCCTTTTAAATTTTGTGTTGGTTGCTTTAATATTGCCATATGTTACATAGTATGACATGTGGATGAAGATTATTAGGTTTATTAAATTGTACCCCCATACTTGTTTAAAGCCATTATGAAGCCATCAATTGTCATTTTTCATCTTTAACAATTTTAGTTTTTCTCTCTTTATGTTTAAAAGATTTTCAATGATTATCCTTTTTGTGAGAAAAACTATAAACCATACAAATCTACCACCAAATCATTGTAAGCCAGTATAAACATTATTCATTTGATTTTCTGACTAGTGGATTTTGAGTTACTTTGAGTAGGAATGACTTGTAAACCCCGATTAATAAAAAAATTTAATGATTAATTAAATTAATGTTGTATGAAAAATTTGAAATAAATATGTATTGAGGATGAGATAATGGTTCTAAGGAATTATAAAGAAAAGAAAATTTAAGAAAAAATTGTACTATAAGCTCCGGTTGAAAACATTAGTAACATTACCAAGGAACAATAATAAGTTTGTAAAGGAAATAAATGGTAAAAATAAAAATAAAAATTTTTGAGATAAGAAAATGGTCTCGAGAATTGAGTAAAATAATTGATATGATTTGTATAAGAATGAAATAAGAAAATTTGGATTTTTGACGGAAAATCACAAACTGGCTAGTTTTACATTGTAGCACATAACTTTCAATTTGGTCATCAGATTAAGTTGAAATTTTGCATGGAGTCTTCTAGAATATGTTTTTAATTTAGGTTAAAGTTTCAAAATTTTTGGAGTTCGATAAGAATTGTTTTCAAGCTAAGTACATCAAACAGATAAAAAACAAATGGCACAAATGAGTGTCTAGAAATTTCTTCAAGGTCCAAATTGAAAACTTGCCCAAAACAACCCTCCTTATAAGCTACCAGCAGTGCAAAAAAAAAAAAAAGAGTGTGCAGCCGAGCAAGAGAAGAAAATACAAAAATGTGGGCTTGTCATTTTTCATGGAAATTGCTTAAAAAATAAAAAACAAGTGTGATAGGAAAAGTGTTAAGTAATTAAAGAGAGGGTTTGATGTGTCAAGGAGTCTACAAGGAGTTTAAGAGTTAAATTGTGCTTTTAGCGAAGGAAAATTGAGCTTAGAGGGAAGTGTGGAGGAGAACTTGATTCAATTGTTTTGGCTTTTGATTCTTCATTTTTTAAGGGTAAGAAAACTCTCCATGATGATTTATTGTGTTACTTTTCATGTTTGTTCTTAGAGGGAAGTGTGGAGGGGAACTTGATTCAAATTGTTTTGGCTTTTGATTCTTCATTCTTTAAGGGTAAGAAAACTCTCTATGATGATTCATTGTGTTGCTTTTCATGTTTGTTCTTGGATTGAGTAGAATTAGTATTATGTGAAGATGAGTTATTGATGTTGTGGTGGTTTGAATGCATGGATTTATGTTGATTATATGTTTGTTGAGGGATAAATGATTGGGCTTGTCATTAATTAGGTTAATTTGTAAAAAAAAAATCCCTCCTCTTAGTAATGGGAATTTCGGCCAAGGGTACATTTTTGGGGTGATTGAGTTGTTGAGTTAATGATAAGCAAATTATGTTTAGTTATACTAATTGATTAATTGATGGTTTAATAATGTGTAATTATTAACAAAAAGAGAAGAAAGAAGAGGGAGATAAAGAGTAGTTTCCACCTTGGGTTTGCTATTAATCCCTTGTTATTTTGTAAGTGAGTATGATCTTATTGTGTTGATTAGTGAAATTTCATGCATGGATGCTTAGTTGTTGTTATGTGTGATTATGAAACTCTTAGATGAATAAAATGGTTAAAGTAATTTGTGAAGTTACGCTAGAATCTCATTTGTTGAAAATAAATGGGTTAAAGTTAATTGAGTGAAAAGTTGAAGAATTATCATGCCACTGTTTTTACTTGAATTTCAGTAAGGGTAAAGAATTTGGGGGATGGATTGAATTGATCTAATTAGAGATTTTTCATGACTGAAATAAATGAATTAAGTTTGGATAAT
>Ga0307517_10005728_pt1 | contig 18599 bp, 19 predicted proteins | sample 23_EM_MG_FD_194515 | JGI IMG/M metagenome (GOLD analysis project Ga0307517, IMG submission 194515) | Populus trichocarpa ectomycorrhiza microbial communities from riparian zone in the Pacific Northwest, United States - 23_EM | ecosystem: Host-associated > Plants > Roots > Unclassified | place... | reverse complement strand
TGAGTCAATGACCATGAAATCTAAAATATAGCACTAATCCCAATGCTGAGATTGAACATTGACCCGAAAAACTAGGATGAAGCAAGCTCCCCATCAAGTATGCGGCGAAGCCGCATACGGTCATTTTACCAATCGCAGGAAGTTGGAACGATTAACAACTGCACCCGAAGCCGGGCCGGCTGTCAGCAAACGCCGTCATCATCAGCCAACGGTTGGGTTGTACCCGCCAAGTACCCACTCAACATTATTATAATGTATTGGCTTAGTTTATCGTAGTGTAAGTCTCAACAAAGGAACCGCGATTTTTTGCACAACTTGTACTGACGCTTAAATAGATAATATCTTCAACTTATGTGGGAATCACCTTACATAGCATTACGTAGTAGGAAGACCCTGATCTAACGTTATAACATTTTGAACAAGCCCTGTTGAGTTCCGACCAACTCTCTCCCGTGGAGAACCAAGAAACCGCGACTGGCTCACTGGTATGTTACTAGTCCTCTTTGTCTTTTTGCTCATAAATGTCGTGATTCTCAACTGCAGTTCATTCCACGTTTCGACGCGACAAGACGCGACTGTCCTTGCGAGATGAAGTCCGAGGCCCCAGTCAAGGAAGAGCTTATCGAAGAATCCCTCTTTAATTCCAATTTGTTACCTAGGCCAAATGACGCGTCGTGGACGGTGCGTTAATCTCTCGACAGGCTACTCAAGGTAGACTGAAAATAAACAAATCAAGGACTTCGAGGGCAAAACTGATATTGCAGGAGGCAAAGAGAAGCCTTTAGCACTGGAGTCCACGCTCTGCTTCTCATCGGAATCGATGCTAGCACCGTCATATGTTGAGTGGGATATGGTAAGCCATTTTACAAACCTGAACGCCGTCTCTAATACTCGGCAGAAACACGACAATGTTAAATTAGAAGACTCGAAAGAGGGGATTGCTTGGTATCCAGAAAGTAGTTCCACCACACCCGAAGAAAAGGTAAAGCTTGAGGATGGCGTCTACTCTTCAAGTCTTGCCGTACCACTCCAAAAGGGAAGACGCCTAAAAGTCGAAGTCGTCGTCCCTACTCTCGACCTGCTAAGGCGACAAACCACAAGAGAGGCGGGTGGTGACGACTATGTAAAGATATTGAAAAAAATGAAAAATGTAGGTGCGCTATATACTTTCTCTGACCTAAGTCAGTGACGCTTAAATTTTCTTAGCCAAAAATTAAGAAAAAATCTGACAAGCAGTTCTCGTTAAGCACGGTCTGGGCTCGAATGAAAGGAATTCCAACCTTCGAAGTTCCCCTGGATAAAGAAACCCAAGAGTTCTCTGTCTCGAGGGATTTCATGGCATCGACGTACGGAGGAAGCATGCAGGCAACGTGTCCAACAATTAGTAAACGGAAGCTAGCTCAGCACGGCAAGGATAACTTCACGTACTTGCATCTTGACTACCACCAACACGCTCCACAAGTTGCTGGCACTCCAGGCCTTTTCTTTAACAGCTGTGATGGGCCTGATTGGCCAGGATTACAGCGCGTGTTTACTCGAATTGCGTCGAACACGTGGCAATTTATGGGGATGTACGAAATCAAATCCTGTGCCTCCCTAACCAAGGAAGAGTGGAAGTGTCAGGAAGAAAAGGTATGTCTTACTCGTCGTTCCGATGAAATGCCGTGCGTTGAAGAAATTACCCAGGTTCGTAATACCTGGGCCAGGGAGATTTGTCGCCAGGGATGGGGTAAGGATGCCCGCGGTCGCGTGCGTGGACGTATTGACTTCGGACGCGAACCAACAAAAGCCGAGGTGGAAGAAATTGTGACCAGTGGGAGGTTTCGCATGACCACTCTCGATGAAATCATGAAGGCTTACAATTGTGGAGAAGAGGTGTGTACCTCTCCGCAGTAGCTTCAAGCTTCCTCTAACAAGCTACTGTCAATAGAGGATCGGAGTGTGGACTCTGAAGTGCGTCGATTACGACCTCCCTTTCCAGCTTGAATTATGCAAGAAATTTCCTCGGTGGGTTCCTCCTCCAAGAAGGCCCAAAGGAAGCAAGAAGGATCCAATAAAGCCAGCCGGTGCCAAAACGATGACCAACTCTCAATCTCGTGGTAGGAAAAGAAAGCGAGCGGAATCCATTCTGTCAGAACTCGATGATGAAGAGTCCGACAACGAGTCCAGGATGAAGGAAAATCCAGAAATAGATATGATGGATATCTCCGATGACAACAGCACGCCTATTTACACGAGCAAGGGCACTCGCTCTCGTCCCATTTGCTTGTAATCACCTTGCTTAAAAAGCAAGGTCCCCCACATTGTGAATGTAAAGTTGAAGCACTTCTGGATGATACATGAACAAACAAGATTCGTATGGGAGGTGGTCGTCTCGAAAGTTGAAACCTGTGTGTGAAAAAAGAATTTGTCCTTGTTAGCTTGAGAAGCTGATGTCTCCGTTGCTCTTCTCCGAAATCGCTAGTTTTCATTCCTTTGCGTTATGCTGTTGTTCTGCTCATGAACCAGACTAAATGAACCAGTTATTAATTACCACTTGACTCCGAATTAAACTTTCTTTTGATTTCTCCAGTCTTGTCATCTCCAACCTCAGATCTTCAGAAGGATTTTGAGTGAAGAGTTTCTCATTGAAATCTCTCAACAACCTAATAGTGCCTCTTCCTCTACTCCTTGACAGTGCGACATATACACCAAAAGGTGACATATGGCCTGTAGGTGGGTCTCCGATGTCTACAATCACGTAGTCAATGGTTTGACCTTGTGATTTGTAGTCGGTGAATGCATATGCAGCGGTCATTGGTAATTGACGCTGCTTAATGTGGAATACCCTGTAACCTGTTATCGTCTGTCTTGATCGTGAACCTTGTTGTTGATGGAGTGATTGGGACAAGACCTGCAGGTATGTCTGCAAATCTTGCATGGGTACCATGTTCGGGTTTGAACAGCACCATCGCAGGTGGATATTTCAAGCAAATCGTTCCATCTTCATTTGGGAGAGTGGCTTGTTCTCTGGGATCGAGGACTATATCTTCGATAACGCATTATGCCTCGAGTTTCGTTTGCGATGTTTGCCTCCGTTGAAATGTTCATCACTATCATCGCCTTCATGCCATGGAGCCGCATGGGAATTTCTACAACAAGAACGAGAATGGTCTTTCTAAAGCGCACCTCCAGTTCAATCTCGAGTGCCCTGAAAATGATCATGATTTCAAGTCTGACTTTATTCTCGTTTTTAACAGCTGTTTCGAAATGTTTAAAAACAAATGTTAATAACAAGTTAGAAACCAGGATGTAGTTGCCCATGATCTTGGGCCCAACCGAAAATTTTTAGTTCTCAATAATAACGGCTCCAATTGCCTTTGACTATCATCTGCGATTTTTATTGTTCCAAAGGTACGAACCTTTTCCACTGCTAACCACGATCTTGCTAACTTTTCTATCCTCTTTGCGTTGTCCTTATTTTCCTTAACACATATTCAACCATTCAAAAGACCCCCGGTATGTCATCTATCTTCTCATTGAATAATTTTCATATTCATTTATATCCAGATAGCGAACATAAGCAAGGTGTTAGGTCGACTTTAGTCGACCCTTTATTCATCAAGCGCGATGACATCTGTCCATGATCATCGTCTTTCGGCATCCATAAACAATGACATGGACTTAAGCACGACGACAAACACAACCGAGCAGCAAGGGTTAAACGACGCTACCGTCTGGCGTCTCGGTAAAGATGGGTATGGCTACCGCTGTTACGACGCAAAGCCAGCGATTGGCAACAGAGTCGAATCTGCTGGCGACGCTGCCACCGCTCCCTCCCAAACTCGCCATATCGACGTCGGAAAATCCAGCGGCAAAGCCGAATTATCGGTTTAGTCTGACACGTTATGGGCCGTCGATTGGATACAACCCTGGTTCATTTTGTTTTCTTGGTCGTCATACATCACCTCTCTGACTGGACTATCTTAGCCAAATCTTAGCCGATCCAAACGGGGCGAGATTATCGTCCAGTGTCACTTATCGATCACCGCCTTTGCCGCCTTCCCTCACTGAAGGTGTAGGTGCGACGTCCATGAGACGCGTTAGCAGCATGGGGGTGTATAGTTTGGTGTCCGTCAACGATAAAAATAATAAAATTGGTATATTTTTACAAACATATGACTCATGAGTGAGATTTTCAGGCTAAAATCTCAAAAAACGATACAAACTGCTGTCACGTGCGTGTCTTGGGCGCCAAAAGGAGCTGTGGCTTGCATACCTTCACCAATTCTATACTCCAACCTCCGTGTTAAAGAACTATGTCTGAATGATTTTTATTACCTCAACTTGCGGAACTTAGTGTCGTGCCTTTTTTTTTTTTTTTTTTTTCAAAACTTGTTCAAAAACATTGGCAGCCCAGCTTGCTTTATTCAAGCTTTATTAGTCTCGTACCAAGATCGTCCACTTGTGGACGATTTGATTGAGCCTACTTACTTTATTATATTTCTTTAAATGCTTTTTGAGCAAATCGCGATGCGTATTGCTGTGCAAAGCAGCGGCCTGCATTACCAAGTTGTCTGTGATGTAGTCATGTTGCCAGTTGGCAATAACCTCTTGACAGCAGAGTAGGGAGACGAAACACAGATAATGCGAGTCGATTGAGCGCTAGAAATGGCGAGAATATTGCAAGTCACTAAGTAAGGAATAAGTCCAACGTCCTCCAAATATCCTCATAACCTATTGGTTAGGCATGGTCCCGAGTAGGGCCAGAACCCCAGACCCCTGCCCATCACTAGCCTGTCCCCGTCCCCGTCCCAGTGCCCGTGCCCGTGCCAGTACCCGTGCCCGTCCCTGTCCCCGTCCCAGTCCCCGTAGTACCCGTGCCAGTGCCAGTCTCAACTTTGTGGGAATTGCCACACCCACAACACGTGCCAGATATGCAATGTTTGAAATCGTTATTTTTGAAGCAGTCTTGGATAGGAATAACAATCTGGCAGTCACCAAGATAGTCGTCAGCAAGGGAAAGTAGGGGCAAGTCGGTGCACACACCGTGATCGGGAACGAGGATCCCCCGCGTAAGCGATTTGCCGGCGCGGAGTCAATGGGAGCTTGTGTGAGATTCATGGAGGGAACCGCCGAGGGTTGTGTGATTACACGACGTGCTCCGGTGCGAGGTTGGGCGTGGCACATTGTTGAAAATTCAAGAACGTTTCCGAGTGGGTTGTGCTTGGGTTGCGGACTCGGGGAAACGACGACCAAACTAAATACTATCCTGGGAGCAGGGACATCTCCACTATCCAGTCAGCTGCATCGGCAAGTAAGTACGTAAGGGAGGACGTTGATAATTCATTTCACACTAATCATTTGAACAGCCGGAGAGAGTTAGCACAACAAGTGTTATCGCAGACCTCATGGCTAGAGGCATCAAACTCGAACATCACGAGAGCCGCCACTGATTATTAAATTGCAAGTGAGGCCTTCCAGTCAATACCCGCTCGATGTTCGGGTCGGTTTCTGTAGATGAGACAATGTTTGAGGGTTTAACACGTTGTCAAAGCGTTGTCCCCGCGAGGTGGGGGGATTTCTGCCCAATAATTAATGACCTCGCCATTGCAGTTCAGCCAATTGCAGGGCTCAGGGAACAATGGAGATGTCATTGATGAAGGCCAAAATCGGTTTCGTTAATCCCAAATTATTGCCTGGGCACGAGTTATCCATATGGACTGCAGAAAGTCGCCTAGCCTACATTTGGCCGAGTAGTTAGGAAGAGAAAACCTACCTTGATTTAGGATACATAACACGAAGTGACGTCGCCCGAAGCCTGGGCGCCTACGGTCGACTAGATGTTCCACCCGGTAGCCTGGACCCGATTGCGCTTTAACCGGCCAAGGAGTGCTGGACAAAGGTAAAAAGGTTGCTGGGTCATCCTGACACTGGAGCCAAGGCACATGGACTCTACGTGCCTTTAGTTCACTTTTCCTTCACTTGTTCTGTAGGTTGCACCTACGCTTCACGCACATGGAATTTTTCCATGCAGCCTTGAGGCGCGACCTTGTGCGATAAGCTTTCTTTACATGTTCTATTCAGACTTCGATATATGTGGATGTGCCCTACGGATCACGATATATGAAGTCTGCTTGTTACCGCGCCCAAAACTCGCCCAAAACGTAATATTTGGTGAACGTACTACGGTCCTGACTCTTGATCGAAATTCGTCCGCTTATGGAAAGCCCTTGGAATGGCCACAACTTTTTTAATAATTTGTGGCTGTGTACAATACTCGTGGTGTATTGAACTACCAGCTATGCGTCGTGCATTCCTCTGCTCTGCCACGACACTGTGTCGCATGTGTCGCAATTCTCCTTTCGGAGAGTGGGCGGCTCTTGGTATATCCTCTAAAACTGATGGCTGATTGTCAAACACTCGGCAAGTAAACGTTTCGCCTCGAGGCCATCTCTGGGGACAACGCTGACTATCTGACCCTCATCCATGTGCAGTATAACGATCGGCGGTTTATGGCAGTCGAATTCCAGCCCTCCGGCCATGAGGCCTTCGATGACATCCACATGTTACTCGCCGATACGGCTGGGCGACTTCGCTGGACAACGACGACTCTGCCACCAAAATAGTATTTAAACCTGCATTATAGTTCGTTACTCCCCAACACAATCACAACCACCTTGGGAATACTCCTGAAATTTTCACCAATATGTGCCACACCCGACCTTGCAATGGAAGATGTCGTGTACAAATAATCACACAGCCCTCGGCGGCTCCTTCCATGAATCCTGCACAAGCTCCCACTGGCCCCGCGCCGGGAACTGGGGGAAGCTGGTTCCCGATCACGGTGTGTACACCGACTTGCCTCTACTTGACTTCGCTGATCACTATCTTGATGACTGCCAGATTGTTATTCCTATCCGAGACTGCTTCAAAAATAACGATTTCAAAAACTGCATGTCTGGCACGTGTTGCGGGTGTAACAATGCCCACACAGTTACCGGCTAAGTGAATCAGCCTGGGGTTCTGGCGCTGCTCGGGACCATGCCTAACCGATAGGTTTGGAGGATGTTGGACTTATTCCTTACTTAGTGACTTGCAATGTTCTCGCCATTTCTAGCGCTCAATCGACTCGCATTATCTATGTGTCGTCTCCCTACTTTGTTGTTAAGATGTTATTGGCAACATGGCTACACCGCAAACGACTTGGTAATGCAGGCCGCTGTTTTGCACGGCAATAAGCGTCCCGATTTGTTCGAAAAAAATATATAATAAAGCAAACTGGGCTGCCAATGCCAGTGCTTTTGAACCTTTTTTGAAAAAAAAGAAAAAAGGGCACAACACTAAGTTCCGCGAGTTGAGGTATTTCCTATATAACACAAAGGTTGGAGTATAGAATTGGTGAAAGGTATGTGAGCCGAACGGTGACTCCTTTTGGCAACCTTTTGGGCCCGGGACGCTTAAACAACATCTTTGTTTTTTGAGATTTCAGCCTGAAATTTGGATCCAATATCACTCATATGTTGTAAGAGTTATACCAATCTTAATATTTTTATTGTTGCAGTAAATGTTACTTAAGAGCGAACACTTTGCGAACACTTATCGTTGAGAGTGGGAGCGGAGTTTGAATCCGACATCTGGTTGATCGGAATCCTCTTTCATCCCTTGTTCATCCCACCACCTCCACTCTCGCCTCTAGACTCGCGACCGTCCACATAAATTCTGTTTATTGCTCATAATTGATCCATTTAGATTTCTTTATACGCTGTTCTTGGCCATGGATGCCAATTTTCATTTGATTCGCATGGTGATCTCACTGAACCCTGGGGAAGTGCAGCCGGTGGCCACGAGTATTCTCTGACAATGAAATCGAATCGACGACACGAGGAAGACAGCGTATTGGAACGGGAAGACCCTAGGGTGCTGCATGGACCTGCTTCATGATTTAATATTGTCAGATTGATATCAGTCATTTTCGAACAACGGCCGGTCAGGCTTATGGTGAAATCAACCGTCTCGAGGAGGCTCACAGGATGGAACACGAATGTACGCGATCGGCGCGGCAGCGGCGATAGTTACTGCTGCAAATGGCGGTGCAAATGGCGGTATGGCTGTTGGCGTGAATGAGGCTGTCACTGGCAGATAGTTCATCTCCGGTCAGGACGACAACGTTTTGTTGTCAATTGTCAGGACGCATGCTGGCCACGCAACTCCCTTTTGTCATTGGAATCGAAAAGTGCTCGATATACATTATAAATAGTTCGTCCTGGGTCCTCACATTGGACTTGTCACAATTTCCCCAACTCACAATACATGGCGCAACCTTCGAAAGTTATCCTTGTTTTCTGCGATGGTACGGGTATGGATGGAATATTGGGCTGTGAGTATTCCAAAGTTGATGGGACTTTTATTTGCATTAACCGTGACATAGTGGGGTCAGTGCCTGCGGGGTCGCAAGAAAAATCAGTTACCAATGTACTCCGTTTATGTAAGTTTTCGCAAACACATTCGCACTTGTACCCCAGCTAATCTCTCTGTGGTAGCACGCGCTGTGAGCAAATCCAGAGCAAAGAAGGGGTTGGTGAATTCCCGTTCCATCACACGATTGTAAAGTAATTCAAGTGTAGGGCGATCCCCGAGATCCCACAGATTGTTCTATATCAACCTGGGGTGGGTTCTCAAGCTGGGTTTGAAGCAGCCGACCGCGCAATTGCGAAGTTGCGTAGTGGAGAATTCGGGGAAGCATATAACAGTCAGTCTTCTCGAGAACTCCAGATTCAATAGGAAAGTAATATGTTTTACCGATTTTAGGGGCAATCGGACTATTTGTTGGTGAGTTCAGCTATGAGCTTTTGACAACTAGATACCAGGTTTTCATCTCCGTTCCATGCTTAAGCCTCGAAGATCCGCGAAGTATATACGTTCATCGCACAGAACTATATTCAAGGAGATCTTATATGCTTATTTGGGTATTGTCTCGTCTTTCCCACCTGTAAAACCACTAACTTTTTTTTTCAAAGATATTCCCGGTGGGTAATGACACGACGTATTTCGTCCTCAAGTGACATCTTGTCTTTTTCAGAGGCGCATATACAGCTAGGAAAGTAGCTGGCCTTATTGTAAGCCATCAGATAAACCATAATCTACGCTTCTGATTTTGCACAGGACCGAATTGGAATTTTGTCCAGAGAGCAATTGTATGATTTCAAGTTCTCAAAACTCCTCGAACCGACGTTTAGTATTGAACACGATGAGGTCGAAGTAGAGTACGCCATAATCCAGCATATCTCTACATAACAAAAGACTGACAGAGCAGTGTACCATCTAGGTGCGTTGGCGTTTGGGACACTGTGGGTTCTGTTCGATCCATCTCCGGTGAGGTTATAGATGCATACAACATTTCCGACACGACTCTGCCGCCCAACGTGAAACATGCCTACCATGCTGTTTCATTACAAGAGAATCGATCTTTCTTCCTCCCCACACTCTGGACGAAGCCCAGCTCGACGCAAGATCTCCAGCAGGTATGTGTCGTGTTATTCATGTAACCTCGACCTTGAGCTGTATTTTAGGTTTGGTTTCTTGGAGATCATGGAGATGTTGGTGGGGGTCATCAAAGTCCCGACCTCTCAGACATCAGTCTTGTTTGGATGGCGGTGAGCTTTACTCGCAAGCACATCACTATTTACATTCCTGAGTGATCTCCTGAACGAAATAGGACAGGATACGTGGGTCCGTGGATCTAGATCCCGATGCAATCGATTATTACATCAAACGTAAGCGTGCTGCAGGATAGGGGGAAAGCCAACCGAACAATGCCTTCTTGAGCCTTCCCCGACCCCTCCGTATCTCACCCTTTGGTACTATGAAGAGGGATACGATCTGGAACAAGCATTCAGACGTCGAAGTACACCTGAGCTGCTTCAAAGCACCGGATCCGCGCCGTGGTTACGAAATGCTTCGGCTAAACTCGAATGATCTACCCGACTTACCAAATCGCAAACGCGCTGTTCTCGACACTGGCGCTTTTGAGGACAAGCTCAGAAACAGTAGGGCGTGGAAATCCTTGGATCCGGTAGGCTGCTTAACAGTACACTGCTGATTTCTCCAGTATTGATGCTGATTTTCATTTCATAGACACTTGTGACGAAGCCAGACACATCGCAAGACAAGACGGCCATAGAGTTTGATAAAAGCTGCAAGGCTGCGAAGGAAGTTTTCAGCGGACGTGTCTCGAGTGTTGGGAAGCTTGTTGGTGGGTTGGTGAAGACCACGTTCCACTTAGCAGGGGAAGTGATTTAGTGGGATTCTAAGTTCTTGAATCCATTGTTTTTTTTTGCTTTCTTTTTTCCATCCCATCTTATCCGAGTTTCTGATTCTATCTTTCTTCGGTTACGAGCTTATACTTTCTACATCTTATGATTCCTTTCAATTCTTCTTCATCTTACCTAGTCATTTTCATAGTATGACTCCCATAATGACTTGATTACTTTACCTACTAGAAATAGTAGCTGGGTTGTACATTTTTACATGAGTAAAATTGAAGAGCTTTATACTTCTATTGATTCGCTCAAGGATTCGCTATCGCTTTCCGCTCTTTCATCTGTTATCAGCCGTCACCGTTCACACACGGTCTAAGGCGCCAGGGCAGTTGTCCAACATATGTGTGATTCTGAATGTTTTTTTTTTTTTGAACAAAGATATATTTTGGGTTGATTTTGGGTGTTGTTCAATTTTTGACCACAGTATACTTATTTAATTATGATAGGAATTTTTTCAATTCTTGAACATGAAGCCCGGCAGCGCCCATCATCATTTTATAATACGGCCAGCACCGCCACCACCGAAAACATGTGGAGGTGGGAGACAAAAGGGCTTCCTCGAAATGTTTTGAAATGCGTGTTGGACTTCGATCTTGCGGGGGTTTTAAAGTCCCTTTCTTTTGTCCTTCGGTGCATCTTGGAGATCGAGTATTTTCACTCTTTACTCCAGACTCTTTTGTCCTTACCCTGCGGACCAGTGCTAAACCTTAAGCGGTACAAATTCGCCACGCCGACCGCGCCGAAACGAAACAAATCACCCACGAAACGAATCACCCCCCCGCAGGAATAACAACAGACGGAAATAGCGCAAAAGGGCGAAAGGCGGTGACACGTTTGCCTCGTTTTTATCGTTATCACTCCTTTGACGTCGACATCTCCACACACCCTGAAAACGGACCTCGCGGAACGACTTCCTTTCGGTTGAGAGCTTTTCGACTTTTGCCTGCAGTTTTGCGGTTGTTGTTTGCCGTAACCGCTACTTTATACGTTCCACTCCACACTGGCATTGCCAACACACACACGTTCCACGCTCGTCTTCTGCCGATCTTCGGGCGAAGGGTCGAACGAAGCGACAGACAGTCCGCTAACATCGCACGATAGTTAAAAGAGGGTTTTTTATATTTTATTCTTTTATTCTTTCATGGACTACACACGAGAAGGGGGCTATTTCTACCCGAGGGAAAGTGGGATGGACAAGGATGAGGAGGAAGAGGTGAGCGAGGTGGTGGTGCATGAGAAGGGACGGAATACTGTGGGTTTTTTTTCGCAAGTTTCCTGGTTTCTTGTTGTATCTCACCACCTCCGTCATTGGCAGATCTCTACCCGTCCGCTCTCTCCCACGAAACCACTAAAGGGAAAGACGAGCAGCCTCCTCAATGGGCTGATTACCAATACTACTGGGCGGGAGCTTCACATCACCGGGCATAGAAGCCGACTATCGAGGGAGGAGATGAATGACCTTGAGCGAGGGAACAGCCCGGTGGGTTCGACGCACTCGGCGTTATTGGACCATGTGGAGGAGGCGAGGAATGGGTATGCGGCCGCCGCTGCTGCTGCTGAAGCAGCGGGTGAGAGCCATGGGAAAAGGGCGAGGAGCTGGAGTCGGACGTGGACGGGGAGAACTCGGGTTGAGGGTCATGGTGGGAAGAAGGCGTCCAAGGAGAAGAACGAGGTTGGACCGACCCCGCCGACGACGATGTCCCATACAAAGTCGAGTTCGTCCGTTGGTTCGAGACCTGTTACGCCCAACAAAAATGCGTCGAGGAAGAAGTTTTCCATCTCGGGTGGGCTCACCGGGACGCATGCTGGGTTCGCCGCCATCGCTGCTCCGAAGAGACCCGAGGAGGACGTGGAACGCCGCAAGGGTGAGGACCCTCCGAGAACGCCGACCAAGCCAGCGCCGACGGCGGCAGATCCGAGCTCGAATCAGCATGGGCGCAATTCTAATACAAAATTGGTGACAGCGTCTCCAGCACCTGTGATGACCTCTTCACTGGCGGGACCTGCAACAGCCATCTCGTCTTCGACACACTCTCTTACACCGCCCTCTGTTCCAAAAAAATCAATACCTTCACCGGGTACCAGTACAAAAGGAGCCTCACAGCGCTCACGTCCGCCTTCCAGACCGATACCGCCCCCACCGCCCCCGCTTGAGGGCGAAAACATCACAGTAGCGGGACATGCCGGCGGTGATGTGGCGATCACAAACTCGAGCCCGATGACGTCTGTCCATGATCATGATCGTCTTTCGGCATCCACAAACAATGACACAGACTCCAGCACGACGACAAACACCACCGAGCAGCAAGCGACGCTACCGTCTGGCGTCTCGGGTATGGCGACCACTGTTACGACGCGAAGCCAGCGATTGGCAACAGAGTTGAATCTGCTGGAGACGCCGCCACCGCTTCCTCCCAAACTCGGCATGTCGACGTCGGAGGGTTCGGCGACGAAGCCGCGTGTGCTGCCACCTCCGAATCATCGGTTTAGTTTGACGCTTTATGGGTCGTCGACTGGATATAACCCTGGTTCGTGTTGTTTCCTTGGTTGTCCTACATCTTCTCTGACTGGACTATCTCAGCCAATGCCAACAGCGCGTCCAGTGTCACTTATAGAACACAGCCCGTGTCCACTGAAGGTGTAGGTGCGATGTCCATGAGACGCGTTAGCAGCATGGGGGTGTATAGTTCGGCTTCCGGCACTGGATTCGGTTCAGGGACCTCGCGGCCTACCTCACTCTTGCCTCCTATTCCCGCTGGTTCAAGTTTTATCGATGATATGGGTATCTTGAACACCCCGACTTCTTCGACGTCGACGAGGAGCCTAACGCGGAGATTGAGCGCAATGCCGGCGTTGCCTTTGCAAGGTGCGACGAGGGAGGCAAACGACGATGACGACGATGACGACGATGGCGATGATGAGGAAGATGAAGACGACCATGATGAAGAGGAGACCGAAAATGAACACGGGCACTGTGATGTTCACCCAGGGCTCTCGCAGTCGCGTTCGAGCTTTAGCAGCGGGCGAAGCTATGCGAGCGGTGTTGGTGTTGATATGCAGAGCCCATCGTCTTCCTCGTCCACGGAGTCTTCTATGTCTATTCCACTGCGACGGCATCTCGAGGAAGGCCATAAAAATACGAATGCCAAGTATACTGCTGAGGAGGACTCGGACTCGGTTTCCAATTCGTCCGCGTACGAAACCGCGCCTTCTGCGGCGCCCTCGCGGCAGAACTCACGGCAGAACTCCCTCTCTTCTAAATCTTTCTCGACGACAGCACCTAACCCTTCACATACCCCGAATGACCACCATTTACCACCCATCGACTTGGGCCCAACACTAGGCAAACTAGATCTCTCATTCCTCAACCAACCTCCCTTGTCATCGTCTCATAAAGGAAAAGCCCGGATGAGCCTGACTGAAGATGCAGGGCGTACTCCCACGGCGGCGACCGGGTTCAAGTCGAGAAGGATTACCCAGGACGGTCATGGTCATGCGCCAGCGAGGGTGCAGCCAGAAGGGGAAGCCTCCGAGGATTATTTCTGTACCGCGGTGCATCCACATCCACATCCGTACTACCGATCCATGTCGGAGCAAACTGTGCGAGGAGGGGGTACGAGGAATATCTCGCCCTCGCCGTCGCGTACCCCCCGGCCCGGGGACCATCATGTTTCTTTTTTATCGACTCCGGTTGGGGGTTCTTCTTCTTTGACGAGACAGGTGCACCCTTTGTCTTCTGCTGGACTTGGGTTGCCTTCGTTTGGGATGACGTTGGCTGGCTCGTTGTCGCGCTCGAACTCGATGATGTCACAGAGTTCGGCTGTGGCTGGTGGTGGTGGTGCATACCGTAATGCGAATGGGAATGTGGGCCCGAATCTTGGGTTGTCGCGCGCGTCATCGCTATCGCGGCATTCGGGGATGTATAGCATCGCGTCGAAGAGTTTGATTGATGTGCATGCGCTGGAGAAGAGGGAGGAGGTGGAGAGGATCGTGTGGGAGGAGGAGGAGAAGGCTGAGAGGAGGATGGTTAAGACTCGGCTGGCCAAGGGGGTTTATCAGGATAAAGAAGATGGGGATGGAGACGGTGAGTTCTTTTTTTCCTCTTTTTTCTTTCTGGAAAAGGACTAGGAGGGATTTAATAATAAACATTTTTGAATTCTAGATAAGAAACATGTAGGCAATGCGGCGCTTGTTCCACCCCCAATGGACTCGGTCCTTAGTGATGATATTCCATTGGCTGTGCTGCTGGATGGGATATCCAGAAAGGAACCGGTGAATACCCCGATGGGTCCGGCAGAATCGGCAGTGGCTTCTAGTGGCAAGGATGACCGTCATAGGGCTAGTGCGAGCTTGGCTATTCTTGGTGCTGATAGCAGCGAAGAAGTATTGCTGCCTAAGGCTGGTGGCGTGCCCATCACCAATACCAATACCACCACCACCACCACCACCTCGACTGCTTCTGCTGTCGATGCTTCGATTCTGTCCGACGTTTCTCATATTAACACCAACCGCATCAGCATGGCACCTGCGTACGAAGACCACCTTCCTCCCCTCAGACGACGACGATCGATGCCTACATTCAACGCATCCTCGACCCTCCCACCTCCTTACCCCGCGTTTTTCCCGCACGGATCATCCACCTCTTCCTCTTCCACCGACCTCCACCCCGCCACCAGCGGGGTACCACATCAACACAGGGTCCTACCGCGCGACGACGAAGGGCGCGAAGTGCTCCCTGCGTACCATAACACCATATATCTGCGAGCTGTGTTAGCGAGGAAGATGGAGTTTGATAAACCGGGTATGCAGGCGAAAGACCGCAAGTGGCGAAGGGTGTTGTGTGTGCTGGAGGGGACGGCGTTTCGGGTGTATCGGCCGCCGCATGCGGGGTCGGCGATTGGGGAGTGGTGGGAGAGTAAAGTGGGGGTGGGGGATGCGGTGGGGTATCAGGCGAGGACGACGACGGGGGCGTATGCTGTGGGTGGTGGTGGTAGTGGTGGTGGTGGAAATGGGGAGGGTGGTGTGGAGCAGGCTGGGTCGAGTGCGGCGGCTGCGGTGGCGGCGGTTGCTGCTGCGCTTGCGAGGGAGGAGAGGGAGGCGGAGAGGCAGTTGGCGAGGGCGAGGAAGAGTGGTGATGTTGGGCGGGTGGTGGTTGAGGGTGGGCAGCCTGTTTTGTTGGGTGAGGTTGCGTCGTCGTCGTCGTCGTTGTCGCCGCCGCCGCCTTTGGCCTCGATGTCGTCGGTTCAGCTGCAGCCGCAACAGTCGCGACAATCTGTGGACCACCATCGGCATCAACCTGGCCATGGAGGAGACAGCCATGGACCTGGTGTCACGCGATCTGCGTTGAATCTCGCTGTACAGTTGCTCAAGCCCAGTGGATTTGGTGGCCGGTCAAAGTCGAGGCACACTCGATCGACCAGCGAGGTTGGACAAGGCATGCCACGGCCAGCAGAGCGCTCGCCCAGACAATCGCTGAACATTCCGAGGAACCGTAGTGGCCATTCGAGTGGGAGGACGACTCCGACGGGCACGACTGCCTCGAGTGATCGTGGCAGATCCCAGGGGCATTTGAATAGTCGCGGATCTTCCTCAATCTCGATATCTGTGCGGTCGGAATCGCCGTTGTTGACGACGCCGACGTCGTCCTCGTCGCATTCTCATCTATCTTCGAGTTCTCATCTATCTTCCGGGTATTCGTCATCTCATTCTAGGGGCGTATCGAGGCCGACAACACCGGTTTCCTTTATGGAGTCGGAGATTGGGAATGTGCATCTGCCAACGATTGGGAATGCGTCAGGGGCATCGTCGAATTCGAATCTCAATGCCAGTGCGGGTTCGACCAGGCGGAGTGGGGATTCCTATTTACACCCGACGAGCAGTTCGCTTTCGCCACCGGGGCAGACGCGCCAGGCACGTTCGCGTGCAGCGTCGCAGTCGCAAGCACAGCCTCAATCGCAATCACTTTGGGGGAAAGACAAGGGCCAAGCGAAGGACACGGATCCTGAGCCCGATGAGGCCGATCTGATCCGCCAATACACGATGCAAAATGCGGAGAGCGGGTTGGGCAGTGATTACGTGAAGAGAAAGAATGTGATCAGGGTGAGGTTGGAGGGTGAGCAGTTCCTGTTGCAAGCCAAGGATATTGAGAGTGTGATTGAGTGGATTGAGGTTTGTTTTTTTCTTCTACGAGAGAGTTTTGGTATTGATTTTTATTGGATTATAAAGGGCTTGCAAGCCGCTACGAACATTGCACTGGACTTGGACGAGAGGGCGATGCCTCGTGGGCCGATCTTCCCTAGGTGTGTATAATGGATTTCAATCAATGATCGTAGCGATTTGCTGATGAAAGTGTCAGACGACGGAGACGTCGACGAGCACTGCCTGCAGCGATTAACACCGCTGCTGCTGCTGAAGCTCCCATCCCTTCTCCTACGGGCCAGACACCGGTGACTGCAGCGCAGCTTGCACCCCCTCTTGCTCGATCCGCGGGACGACGGACATGAATTATATTATGTAGTACCATTTTGTACAGCCACATTTCGTTGAATTTATAATATTTTTTTTTTCACCCGTTAAAATGTTCCCACGATGGTATCCGAGGGAAGCCGTTTTTGGTTGATGGCCGCGCTGTTATCTTGCACCGCCCACCATCGATACTCGCCCTCATCCTCTTCTGCTCTCTATCGTTCTCTTCAAAAAAACAAAAAAGAGTATCAGCCGCGCTCATCCAGGAGCGTACAGGCACCGCCGTATCCCGCACCCCGCCCCTCGCCACCTCCCCTCGCCCTCTTTCTTTTTTACCCCACTCCGGGTCTTCATCCCCTTTTTTCCCGCGCCAGCAGCCCACCACGGACGTTCCGTTGAACCATCACTACTAGCGGGGTTCCGAAACCGGATTCAGCGGCTGATACAAGTGTTAGAAAGGAACCATGGCGGATATTGCGACAGAGATCGATCTCGACTCGGTCATCGACAGGCTCTTGGAAGGTGAGCTGGCACGCCACTTTTTTTTTTTTCTTTTCTCTTTCCTTCCTTGGTCATGCAAATCTGTGGGGCGACGGTGGTGGAGGGCGCTTGTGGATGGGGGCTGTGTGTGTGACGGCATGCGGATGCTCGCTGTGGGGTGTGCACCGCAATGCTGCGCAATTTTCGGTTGGAATGGTTCGTTGCGAGACCCGTATGACAAACCGAGTACAACATGCACTGCCTGCTTTGTCCATGCATTCCCTACGTCCGCCGTTGTGATCGTATCTGCTTCTTTTTTTTTTTTTTTCTTCGAATGGAGCCAATGTAGGCTAACCCAGTCCCTTTGTTGTTGTTGTTGTTCCGACAGTGCGTGGCAACCGCCCCGGAAAGCCAGTCCAGTTGGCAGAATACGAAATCAAATACCTGTGTACAAAAGCACGGGAAATTTTCATCAACCAGCCCATTTTACTCGAGTTGGAGGCCCCTATCAAGATCTGCGGTGGGTATTGGGGTGGTTGAACACGTTTTTTGATCTTTCATGTATTCATCATTTTTTTCTTTCTTGCCATCATTGCAGGCGACATCCACGGACAATATTACGACCTTTTGCGACTCTTCGAATATGGCGGGTTCCCACCAGAAGCCAACTACCTGTTCCTAGGCGATTACGTCGACAGAGGGAAACAGTCCCTCGAAACCATTTGCCTACTCCTTGCCTACAAAATCAAATATCCAGAAAACTTCTTCATCCTTCGGGGTAATCACGAATGTGCCAGTATCAACAGGATATATGGCTTTTATGACGAATGTACGTTTCTCTTTCTCTCTTTTGTTTGCCCTTCGCAAGGCCTTTGATGGCCATCGATGTGGCAACGTGTATGTGTTACTCGCTTTGTTGATCATACTGCCTGTCTCTTTTTGTTTTCTGATAGGCAAACGCCGATATAATATTAAATTATGGAAAACGTTTACGGACTGTTTCAACTGCCTACCCATTGCTGCCATTATCGACGAGAAAATCTTCACGATGCACGGTGGTCTGAGTCCTGACCTACAATCGATGGAGCAGATACGAAGAGTCATGCGACCGACAGATGTCCCGGACACGGGTGCGTTTCCGTTCCCCTTTTTTTCCTTTTCCACACTAGACCCCCCCAATTTTTGATGGGAGCTGACGATCCGCCCCAACCCACGTGGTTGTGGTTGTTTTATATAGGACTTCTTTGCGATTTGCTGTGGTCGGATCCTGACAAGGATATTACGGGATGGTCGGAGAATGATAGAGGGGTGTCGTTTACGTTTGGGCCGGATGTGGTGTCGCGCTTCTTGCAA
>Ga0307517_10005727_pt1 | contig 18600 bp, 13 predicted proteins | sample 23_EM_MG_FD_194515 | JGI IMG/M metagenome (GOLD analysis project Ga0307517, IMG submission 194515) | Populus trichocarpa ectomycorrhiza microbial communities from riparian zone in the Pacific Northwest, United States - 23_EM | ecosystem: Host-associated > Plants > Roots > Unclassified | place... | reverse complement strand
GAATTGGATATGACATTGAATGGATCAATGGATCAATTAATTACTCTTTTTAAATGCATTTTTTATTTTATCTATATTTTTTGAGATTGGAAAATTTAATAAAAAATTAATAACACTATAAAAAAAACAATTAAATTGTCGTGAAAAACTACAAAAAAAAACTAAAACGGTATTTTGAAGTTTGATTGTGGTTACTTTTCAAACTGTTTTTTTACTCAGAAATGTATTACAATAATATTTTTTTTATTTTGAAAAAATATTTTTCTCAAATCACAATAATTCAAAAAGATTAAAAAATTAATTTAAAATAAAAAAATATTTTTTCTTAAAATATTATTAAAATACAAAAACAAACAATTATAAATTACCATCAATCAAGTATAAGATAGAGATTGTGATCTTATGTTTTGTCCGAATTGCAGCCAATACTAATATTTTTTGTCTAGACTTGAGAAGCCTTCTGGCCACGAAAAGCCACCAGACAAAACTACACATGCAATGTTTTTTATTTGTCTATAAACCGTTGACGATGAAAAACCATTGCCTGACACAAACAAATTGCGTTTCTTCTACGCTGCACTAAACTCCTTTCCTAGCTGTGCGTTCCACATTCTCTTCTCCCCTCATCACTGCTTCTCTAACTCCTTCTGAGTTCTGATTAAGTCAGATCATCGTTTGAAGATCTTGTTGGGCCAGGTAAGCTCGATGTTCTCTTTTTCTTTTCTCCAATATTACATGTCATCTAGAATTCTTGCAAGTTATTCTTTTTACCCTGATATTGTTCAGGAGTTCTTGACATGATCAGATCAGAGTTCAGGACATAGTTTCTTGCTCATTGTGTTCTTACAAGCTACAGTAAAGCGTGAATTAAAATTCTCAAAAAAAAGAAAAAAGAATTAAAAGTATCTTATTGAGCCTTACAAACAATTTACTGGTGTCATTAATCTAGTGTGTGATTCAAACAGACTGCGTGCTTGAGGGACTAACATATGGGACCTTCTTGTAACTCTTTGATTTTGTGTGTCGCTGCTCAGGACCTAGTTGGCATATTCTCATCTAGTTTTTGGCTAATAGTTGATCTTACCCTTTATGATGGTTCTCGATTTCGTTGTGTTTATCTTGGAAAATGTTCATCTAGTTTCTGTATGTATGTATGACATCTTGGTATGGCATCGCATAGAATACTTTGCTTCCTTTTACTGATTCTTTTTTGCTCTGAACTTCACTTAATTCTTTCTTTCTCTCAAAGCAGGACAGGAGGTCTCCTGGTTGTCGACCAGCTTGGCACTGGTTCCTTCTTCTGTGTGCTAATCAAAATCCTTGAAGACAATATAATGGACCAAGTATGTTTTCCTTTCACTTTTGCTTAATATTGTTAGTGAGAGGACCAAAATTGTAAGTTTAGTAAAATAGCAGCTCTTTTTTAAAAAATTTAGCATTAAGATCTTGTCCAATTTTCTTTGGGTCCTTTTAGTTTGAAAAATATATAATTTAGTCCAAGACTTTATTATATTTACATTTCAATCCCTAAGTTTGAGAGAAAAAAAAACATTATACGTTAAATGATGAAATAGAAAAAAGGTTATTGGTTGGCCATATTTCAATAGCAGAAAAAGTTTATCTCAATGTCGACTAGTTCTATTCAACGAGATAAGTTCCATTCAAGTATTTTTAAAGTTTTATATTGTTTTAAAAAGTATATTAAAGGTTGATTATGTGTTTTTGGATTGTTTTGCATTTTTAAGTTAATAGATTAATTTTTTGAGATTTTAAAGGTATTTATTAAATATTTTTAAGTAAAAATGGATTGAATAATGGTTTTTAAGGTCAGAAAAACACACAATTTTTCAGCCAACTCTAGTGAGCAAATTCGTGGCATTGGACGACTCTTTATTTACTTTGGCTCTATTTCTTTTACTTCAATTTTATTTTTACCCTTGTATGTTTCCCGTCATTGATCTTATATCCAACAATTTCCTATTGGTACGAGCTTTGAGTAGAGGTTTATGCTATCAGTCAATCCAGTGGTAGCAACTCACCACGGTACAGCTTTCTGCGTTATCTCATACGAACATTATAGATAGTTGAACATATTAGATAGTAAAAAAAAAAAAAAAACTCACTCGGTGTAAAGAGAATTTCATTCAATTGGACACTAAGATTTTAGCCTGAAGATGAGAGGGCTGAAATTGTAAGTTTAGTAAAATAGCAGCTCTTTTTTAGAAATCTAGCCTTAAGATTTTGTCCAATTGTTTTTGGTCTTTTTAGTTTGAAAATTATATGATTTAGTCCAAGACTTTATTTTATTTACATTTCAATCTCTAGGTTTAATTAAGAGAGAAGAGAAAAAGTCACACATTAAATGATGAAATAAATAAAAAAAAAGATTGTCCGTTGGCCATATTTCAATAACAAAAAAGATTTATCTAAATGTTGCCGAGTTCTATTAAATATGTCTAGAAATGTTAAAATACAAAATACAACATCCCCTATTGAGTCTATGGTTAGTTTATCTATACACCTTTTTTTTTTTATTAAAAACAAATACGTTATTTACTAAAAATCCACCTATGGACCTTAGTTACTGCCGCTTATATACAAGTGTTATCCTATAATTATGCTTAGCTATATTAGAAATATGAATTACAATAGGAATATATATTCTTGAAAGCACATGTTTACATATTTGTTTCCTAACCCATTACGTAAACATTAGAATATTATTGATCATTTCTTAACACTCCCCCTCAAGTTGGAGAGTGAATGTCGAGAACTCCCAACTTGCGAATCATGGTAGAGAAAATCTCCTTTCCTAATGGTTTAGTGAATACATCCGCAAGTTGATTTGTCGAAGTAACGAATTTGATCATGACTGAACCATCCTGTATTTTATCCCGAATAAAGTGACAATTCATTTCTATATGTCTGGTTCTCTCATGAAAAACTAGATTACCTACTATATGTAAAGCTGTTTTGTTATCACAGTGTAGCAATGCTGGTTTCGGATGCAATATATGTAAGTCTTTTAACAGTGAATGTAACTAGATAACTTGCAACATGTACCTGTCATGGCTCTATATTCGGTTTCAGCTGAGAAGAGTGATACTATTTTCTGTCTTTTTGATTGCTAAGAAACAAGTGAAGATAAAAAAAAAACACAACAACTCGTAGTGGATCTTCGAGTCATTGGGCAACCAACCCGATCTGAATCATAAAAAGCTTGCAGAGACAAATCATTTTGAGAAGAGAAAAACAAACCCTGTCCTGGAGCACCTTTTAGATAACGCAACACGTAAGACAGTTTCTATATGTGGTTTGTGTGGCACATGCATATATCGACTTAGCACAATACATAATACATGATATCCGGTCGGGTAATAGTCAAGTAAATTTGGTGTCCCACAAGTTGCCTATATTGAGATGGATCTTTAAGTAAGTCACCTGCATCTGAGAGCTTTATGTTTTGTTCCATAGAAAAATTCACAGGTTTAGCACCCAAAATCCCACTATCCTTCTGAATTTCCAAAGTGTACTTCTGCTGTGAGATAAAAATACCTTTTTTGTGAAACGACTATGCAGAAATCACCCAAATCTTTAATTCGGAAACGACTATGCAGAAATTTCTTAAGAGTGTATATAGGCTTGAGGTCATTACCTATGATGAGAATGTTGTCAACATATATCAATAATGCGGTAAAGGATTTGCCATTGCGACATGTGAACAATGAATAATCTGCTTTAGACTGAACATATTTGGCAGCTTGAAAACCATTAGCGAGAAACTTGCTTTAATCCATACAATGACTTATTGAGGTGACATACCAAACTCTCCCCCTGTCACTGAAGACCAGGAGGTGGACATACATAAATTTCTTCATAAAGATCACCATGAAGGAAAGTATTATGCACATTTAGCTAGTGAAGGGACCAATTCTGTGCTGCTGCCAGAGCCAGCAAACAACGGACAATAATCATTTTAATAGTAGGAGAAAAGGTGTCATGGAAATTGATACTCTCCAGCTGTGTGTAACCCTTGGCCACCAACCGAGCTCTATGACGCTCCATGGTGCCATTTGAATGACGTTTAATTTTGTAGATCCAGCGGCATCCAATTGGTGTCTTTCCAGGAGGGAGAGAAGTGAGGGACCAAGTGTGGTTAGCTTCCAATGCTGCCAATTCAGATTGCATGGCATCTTGCCATTGTGGAAGGGAAGCAGCTTTTGTATAAGAGTGGGGCTCAATGTCCTGACTAATGGTGGCAATAAAGGAGCAATGTTGTGGTGAGTAGCGATGGTAAGAAAGAAAATTACAAAGAGAATACATTGTACTTGTGGTGGGACCAGATGATAAAGTCGGCGATGGTTTGGGAGATGTTACTAGGTTGCAAATATAATCACGTAAAGCTCGAGGAGGGCTGTGATGTCACTGGGAACGACGTAAAAGCTGCACAAGAAGCATATAAGAAGGTGACTGAGTGATATTGTTGGGAATAGAGGGAGAAAAAATAGGAGGGACTGGAGTGGGAGACGTCGAAAGGGAGACTAGGAAGTCTGTATAAGGAGGATCTGATATGGAAAGAGGAAGGACGGGTATGAGAGCTGTAGATGCAGCTGATGGTACATGAGGTGGAGGAATGGTTGGAGATAATTTGTAAGGGAAAATGTGTTCATGGAAAACAATATCATGGCTGGTGAAAAATTTTTGGGTGGTAAGGTTGTAGAGCTTGTAAGCTTTTTGGCTGATCGAGCAACCGAGAAAAACACAACGTTTAGCTCTAGGAGCAAATTTATGTGTGGCATCCACTTCCGTAGCATATGCAAGACAACCGAAAACCTTAAGATGGGAGTAAGTAGGGACCTTGCTGTAAAGTCTTTCAAAAGGGGTTTGATGAGAAAGAAGTGGTGTGATACGACCAAAAGATTGATGTCTTCTTCTAAGTGTAGGAGTGCAAAACCGGGGTCGAACCACATTGAGATTAAATAATAATAATAATAATAATAATAATAATAATAATAATAATAATAAGTTAAAGAGAATTTTGAGATGTGAGATTAATGTGAGGATTAAACAATGATAAAAACAAATGTCAAGGTTAGAGGACCAACTAATGGTATTTCAAATAAGTATAATAAAAACTATTTTTATTATTCAACTGGAAACCACATACAGAGGAGGTTCCAATCAGATGATTTGTCATTAATAGCTCATTATAAATTATTAACACGATCTTATTTAATTAACACCAATACTTTTAAATATTATCAGGAATTCATGATGATAACTTATGTTAACAACAAATCAAGTTCCTTTCATAGCATAGGTATCGGTTATACCATACAGTTAGCTATGAAGGATCAAACATTTATTGTACCAAGTGTTATACAACACAAATCTAGATTAACATTTAACAAGAAAAGTATTAAAAATTAAGAAGATAAAAATGATAAGACATGTTAATAGCAAACTTTCTTGGATGTAAGCATTTAAGTCCATATCGAGTTTATATTATACATATCCTAACACCATTAGTGAAACCTTTTCACCTTGACATATTAAACTTAGCTAAACATTATAAAGAAGAGAAACTTAAATAAACAAGATGAGAACATAATTATATAAGTATAGTAAAGGAAATGAGAGGTATAAACAAGAGATTAATGAAAGCAAAACTTAAGCATTACAAAAATATAAAGAAAGAGAGCAAGAACATGATCTTGATCTGAAAACCAATATGCCTAAATGCATGGCAAATGCCTCCTTTTATAGGCCAAAATTCAGAACTATTGATTTGATGACTAATTGTTGAGTGGATGGCCACATCTTGACTTGGTGACAATCTCTATCGTCTTGTCTAAACAAAATGTCATTTTTAACATCAGAATTTGAACAAGTAGTCCATATGAAAGTTCTAGTAAACTGTCTCAGCTTTCCAATAAAACAAGAATTGGCGCATTTGGACTTCTAAAACTCGAGATATGGGCTGAACATTGAATAATGTCTTGGCTACAAGACAGATTTCGACTTCTCTATTGTTGCTACCATTTGAACTCGAAAATGACATTTTTAAATCTTGGACTCTCATGAAAGTTTTAGGCCTATGTCTTAGCTTTCCATACATTTAAATCAGACCTAAATCCAAGTTCTACAGCTCCAGTTATGATATAATAACCGAATGGTGTTCCAGTTTGGACTGAACCAACATCTCTTTTCTAAGCTTAGCCCTCTCTTTGTCTTCTCAATTTCAGTAGTTAAACTCATCAATCAATCCTTTCATTTATGTGATAGGCTTGCATTTAAGACGAACATTTACCATAAATTAAAGGTATCTTATATTATTAAACATGCTCTAGTTAAGGAGTTATTGATACTTCAAGTGCAAAATGATGATATAAAACCTTGATAAAAATGCACTTTTAAGTACTAATCAAACCCCCCAACCAGCTTATTACTAGTCCCTAGTAATCAAAGCGTTAAAATAGAAAAACAATTTGCAAGTTCCACAAAGCAAGGCATTCATCATTCAACTTCCATTAATCTATCCAAATAAACAAACTCTCATTAAATTTATATATCTGCTTCATACTTCTTAAACAAGATATTAATAAACCTTATTTTTATGTGCTAAATAAATCAACACATAGTTATGGGGCTTTCCTTGGATGAAAACATAATTTTGTTCTAATGTTTTTCTAAGGTTAACTTCCTTGGGTTGTGATTATTATTTATTTTCTTTTTTTTAATATATATACATATAACTTAAAACACAATGCATCTTTAACCCATGTAACAAGCTTTAGGCTAATGACTCCCAGACCAGTTGGTCTTAGGGCATTAGGTGTTGAGACACCCCTACAAGCTTAGTAACTTGGGTTGCAGATACTGATACGTAGATAGTGCAATGTTTGATTCCCTTAAGCTTTTCTCTCTAATCCATGTAACAAGTACTGGGCCAATACCTCCCAAGGTAGTTGACTTTAGAGTATTAGGTGTTAAAACATCCCTTCGGGCTTAATTGCTTAGGTTAGGGAGGCTATGAAACCAAACTTATCTATGTTTTTATCATCATCATTATTATCAATTTGTTTTTGTTTTTTTTTGTTGCAAATTATATACTATCTTTTTCCCTTAATTGTTACCTTTAACAAAAGAAAACATAAATAATGTAATAATCCAATGTGCAACCCACAATCATATGTTATAGTGTGTGTGTGAAAATGAAGGTTTAAGAATACTTGTTAAATGAGTATATAAAACCTTGGATATTTCATAAGAAAAGTATGATAAAACCTTGTCATGAATGTTGCAAATAACCATTGAAAAAGGTTTAGTAGGATACGTCTCAAGAGTCAATAAAATTCTCATCACCTAAAACAGCGACTACTGACAAACCTGAAACACACTTAAACAAATATAAGAAATAACAAAACACAAATATTATGCTATTAATAAAACCAAAAGACACATGTTCTTACAAACTAAGGCTTAAATTATAGTTGTGATTGTGGCTCACATCTTCCTTTGGTTTTACGTCTAAGAACGACATAAACGCCCTTTTATGGGTCAAGGATAAGCTTCCCATCTAGCTTTTTTAAAAACTGACAAACAAGGTCTTTTTTAGTCAGATTCCCATGACTATGATGAACATGTCCTTTATAAAAATGAAGCTATAAATCATGAATTGCACGATGCACATCTCCACCAGGATACATCTCAAGATTCAATAAAAGATTATCTAAAGACTCTCTATGTTTTGAAATAAATCCTACCTTTTGATAATTTTCACAGGTTTTGCAGAATGCATATGTGTCCTTGAACATAGTGGGCTAATAAAATCCATTTTGTAAGATTTTTGCAGCTGTCTTTTTTGACGAGAAATGACCCCCACATGCCTTAGAATGACAAAATTTAATAACACTACTTAACTTATTATTGGAAATGCTTCTTTGAAATATTTGATCAAGACAATATTTGAATAAGTAAGGGTCATCCCAATAAAAAATTTCTTTTGTCTTGGGTATTCCAATGAGCTGGAAAAAATCATGAAGCAAGAAAATTGTCAATATTAGCAGACCAAGGTATTGAAGCAATAGAAAGTGAAGATTCATGAGGAAAGTAATCATCAATTGGTGTGATGTTAAATATGGAATCTATTGTCAATCTTGACAAATGATCTGCGACAACATTTTTGGTGCCTTTCTTGTCCTCAATTTCTTCCTGTTTGAAAGTTTTAAATATTTTAAAATCCTGATTGACATCCCTTTGTTTGGTTAGAGCATGAGGAAATGGAAGTACTGGTGGGGAATCAGTTTTTTCTTTGCAATGTTCAGGTTTAACCCCTTCCTTACTTTTAGAGATTGACTCATCATCTTTCTCACAAGGTTCAAGAATGAGTTTTTCAATAACCTTACCACTATGGAGAGTAATGACTGATTGGACTTGATCCATGTGTTGGTTTCCGGAGCTGCTTGCACTTGAATTGTATTGCCCTTTGGGAGTTTACTATGGTTGAGATGAGAACTTACCTTTCTCTTGAAAACTGAGAGCTGATGTGAATTTTGCAAGAGTATCTTTAAAATCTGTCATGGTTTGAGCAAGTTGAGTGTTGATTGTCTCTTGCTTTTCAATGAATGCATGCAATGTTTCCTCAAGAATTCTTTTAGGAGGGGGAACATAAGAGTGCATATCCATGAGAATTTTAAAAATTATGGTGTGCTTGAAATGGTGGCTGTGAAGTTTGTGTATTATTGTTACCACTCTTCCAACTGAAATTTGGGTGATATCTCCAACCAAGGTTATAAGTTTGTGAGTATGGATTCTGATTTGACCTTTGGAAACTGTTTAAAGCATTGGCTTGTTCATGAGACATTCCTTGAAAGAAAGGAAAAGTTGGGCAATCATTGGTTGAGTGTTCATTAGTTTCATAGATTTGACTTATAATTTTTTGAACAGATTTCAATTGACCACTCCTTTTCCATTCTAGTGCCTCGACTTTTCTAGCTAAAGATGTAAATTTGGCTTGGAGGTCATGATCTTCCTTAAGGTTGTACATACCTCCACTAGATGTATAAGGTTGAGTTTTACCCGGTGCCTCATAAGTACCTGTAGTGTCCCAATTTTGAGCATTTTCAGCTAACGAGTATAGGTACTCCATTGCTTCATCAGGGTCTTTATCTTCAAAAGTTTCATGGCACATCAATTTCACCATTTGCCTATCTTTAGGTATTAACCCTTCATAAAAGTGTGAAACCAATCTCCATGTTTCAAAACCATGATGAGGACAAGTATTAAGCAAATCTTTATACCTATCCCAACACTGGTAAAATATTTCTCCTGGCTTTTGAGTGAATGTGGTGATTTGTCTTTTGAAAGAGTTTGTTATATGAGAAGGAAAAAACTTCGTTAAAAACTGTTGTTGCATTTCGTCCCAAGCACGAATGGATCCTAGTCTGAAATTTAATAGCCGTGTTTTAGCTTTATCTTTTAAAGAAAAAGAAAAAAGCTTTAATCTGATGGTGTTAATGCTACAATTTAAGTCATTATAAGTGTTACAAACTTCTTTAAATTCTCTCAAATGCAAGTATGAATTTTCTAGATCTAAACCATGAAAAGTAGGTAAAAGTTGAATAATGTTTGGTTTAAAACTGAAGTGAGATGCATCAGGAGGGAAAATTATACATGATGGTGCACTTGTTCTTGTAGGATTCATGTGGTCTCTAAGTGTTCTAACTCGATTATTCTCATTATGAAGCGAGTGATTATCCTCTTCGGCCATGTTTTCTAAAAATGATGAGGATTTCCTAGAAAGTCTACCACTTAATATGCGTGACCAAACTCTCATGTATGTGTAGAAAGAGAATAAAAGGAAGAAAAGAAAAAAAAAAGAAACAAAAGAAAACAAAAGAAACAAAAGTTAGATAAAAGAAAAGTGAAGAGTGCAAATAAAATAAATATTATAATTTATACAAGAATTTACCTCCCCGGCAACGACGCCAAAAACTTGACACGATCAAAAGATTGATGTCCTCTCCCAAGTACAGGAGTGTCAAAGTAATAAATAACTCGGCAAGACCGGGGTCGAATCACAGGGAGGTTAACTATATAAATTATAAATAATAATAATAATAATAATAAGTTAAAGAGAATTTTGAGGTGTGAGATTAATATGAGGATTAAACAATAATAAAAACAAATGTCAAGGTTAAATGATCCACTAATGGTATTTCAAATAAGTATAATATAAATTATTTTTATTACTTAACTGGAAACCACACACAAAGGAGGTTCCAATTGGATTATTTGTCATTAATAGCTCATTATAAATTATTAACATGATCGTATTAGTTATCTTAATTAAGTAACACCAATACTTTTAAATATTGTCAGGAATTCATGATGATAACTTATGTTAACAACAAATCAAGTTCCTTTCATAGCATAGGTGTCGGTTATACCATACAGTTAGCTATGAAGGATCAAACATTTATTGTACCAAGTGTTATACAACACAAATATAGATTAACCATTTAATAAGAAAGGTAGTAAGAATTAATAAGATAAAAATGATAAGACATGTTAATAGCAAACTTTCTTGGATATAAGCATTGAAGTCCATATCGAGTTTATATTATACATATCCTAACACCATTAGTGAAACCTTTTCACCTTGACATATTAAACTTAGCTAAACATTATGAAGAAGAGAAACTTAAATAAACAAGATGAGAACATAATTATATAAGTATAGTAAAGGAAATGAAAGGTATAAATAAGAGATTAATGAAAGCAAAACTTAAGCATTACAAACATATAAAGAAAGAGAGCAAGAACATTATCTTGATCTGAAAACCAATTTGCCTAAATGCATGGCAAATGCCTCCTTTTATAGGCCAAAATTCAAAATTATTGATTTGATGACTAATTGTTGAGTGGATGGCCACATCTTGACTCGATGACAATCCTTATCTTTTTGTCTAAACAAAATGTCATTGTTAACATCAGAATTTGAACAGATAGTCTTGATAAAAGTTCTGGGAAATTGCCTTCAATTTACAAAAAATTAAGAATTGATGTATTTTGACTTCTAGAACTCGAGATATGGGCTAGACATATTTCGACTTCTCCATTGTTGCTACCATTTGAACTAGAAAATGGCACTTTTAAATATTGGACTCTGCATGAAAGTCTTAGGCCTATGTCTTAGCTTTCCAGAAATTTAAATGAGACCTAAATCCAAGTTCTACAGCTCCAGTTATGATCCAATAACCGAATGGTGTTTAAAGAGATGCCGGTTCAGTCTAAGCCGGAACACCATTCGGTTATTAGATCATAACTGGAGCTGTAGAGCTTGAATTTAGGTCTGGTTTATATGTATGGAAAGCTAAGACATAGGCCTAAACCTTTCATGAAGAGTCCAAGATTTAAAAGTGTCATTTTTTAGTTCAAATGGTAGCAACAACAGAGAAGTCGAAATCTGTCCTGCAGCCCAGACACTTTTAGTGTTCAGCCCATATCTCGAGTTTTAAAAGTCCAAATGCCCCGATTCTTGTTTTGTTAGAAATCTGAGACAATTTCCCAGAACTTTCATAAAGACTCTGTTCAAATTCTGATGTTAGCAATGATGTTTTGTTCAGATAAGAAGATAAGGATTGTCACCAATTTAAGATGTGGCAACCCACTCAACAATTAGTCATCAAATCAATAGTTTCGAATATTGGCCTATAAAAGGAGGCATTTGCCATGCATTTAGGCATTTTGGTGTTCAGATCAAGATCGCTCTCTCTCTTTATATTTTAATGTTTATGTTTTATTTCATGTTATATTTTTCTTAATCTCTTGTTTATGCTTTTCATTTTCTTTACTATACTTATATTCTTATGTTGTTTATTTATGTTTCTCTTCTTCATTATGTTTAGCTAAGTTTATTTAACAAGGTGAAAAGGCTACGCTAATGGTGTAAGAATAAGTATTGTGTAAACTCAATATGGACTTTAATGTTTGATACTAACATGTTTTGTATTTGTTATCTTACTCACTTTTAATACCTAGCTTGTTAAATGGTTAATCTAGATTTGTGTTATACAACCCTTGGTATAACAAATACTTGGCACTTTCATAGCCATCTGTATGGCATAACCGACACTTGAGCTATGAAAGGAACTTGATTTGTTGTTAACATAAGTTATCACCACGAATACCTTATAATATTTACAAGTATTGGCATTGTTCGAATAAGATAATTAATGTAATCATGTTAACAATTTATAATTCGATTGGAACCTCCTTTGTGTGTGGTTTCCAGTCAAGTAATAAAAAGAGTTTATACTATACTTGTTTGAAATACCATTAGTGGATCCTCTAGCCTTGACAATTATTTTATCCTTGTTTAATCCTTACATCAATACCACATCTCAAAAGTTCTCTTCAACTCCTTTTCATTTATTGTTTATAAATTTATATAGTTCACCTCCCTGTGGTTCGACCCCGGTCTTACCGAGTTATTTATTACTTCAACACTCCTGCACCTGGGATAAGACATCAATCTTTTGATCGTGTCAAGTTTTTGGCGCCGTTGCCAGGGAGGTAAATTCATGTATAAATTATAATATTTATTTTATTTTCTCTTTTCATTTTTCACCTTTCTTTTATCTAACTTTTGTTTCTTTTATTTTGTTTTTTTTTTGTTTTCTTCTTCTTTTTTTTTGTCTTCCTACACATGCATGAGAGTTTGGTCACTTACATTAAGTGGTAGACTTTCTAGGAAATCCTCATCATTTTCATAAAACATGGCCGAAGAGGATAATCAATCGCTTCATAATAAGAATAATCGAGTTAGAACACTAGGAGACCACATGAATCCAACAAGAACAAGTGCACCGTCATGTATAGTTTTCCCTCCTGATGCATCTCATTTCAATTGTAAGAAAGACATTATTTAATTTTTACCTTCTTTTCATGGCTTAAATCTAGAAAATCTATACTTGCATTTGAGAGAATTTGAAAAAGTTTGTTACACTTATAATGACTTAAATTGTAGCATGAACACCATTAGATTAAAGCTTTTTTCTTTTTCATTAAAAGATAAAGCTAAAACATGGCTACAAAATCTTAGGTCAGGATCCATTCGTGCTTGGGATGAAATGCAACAATAATTTTTTAAAATTTTTTTCCCTTTTCATAGAACAAACTCTTTCAAAAGACAAATCACCACATTCACTCAAAAGCCAAGAGAAAGATTTTACCAGTGTTGGGATAGGTATAAAGACTTGCTTAATACGTGTCCTCATCATGGTTTTGAAACATGGAGATTGGTTTCACACTTTTATGAAGGGTTAATACCTAAAGATAGGCAAATGGTGGAATTGATGGGCAATGAAACTTTTGAAGATAAAGACCTTGATGAAGCAATGGAGTACCTACACTCGTTAGCTGAAAATGCTCAAAATTGGGACACTACAGGTACTTATGAGGCACCGGGTAAAACTCAACCTTATACATCTAGTGGAGGTATGTACAACCTTAAGGAAGATCATGACCTCCAAGCCAAATTTACATCTTTAGCTAGAAAAGTCGAGGCACTAGAATGGAAAAGGAGTGGTCAATTGAAATCTGTTCAAAAAATTATAAGTCAAATCTATGAAACTAATGAACACTCAACCAATGATTGCCCAACTTTTCCTTTCTTTCAAGGAATGTCTCATGAACAAGCCAATGCTTTAAACAGTTTCCAAAGGTCAAATTAGAATCCATACTCACAAACATACAACCCTGGTTGGAGAGATCATCCAAATTTCAGTTGGAAGAGTAGTAACAATAATGCATAAACTTCACAACCACCATTTCAAGCACACCATAATTTTTAAAATTCTCATGGATTTGTACCTCCTTATGCTCCCCCTCCTAAAAGAAATCTTAAGGAAACACTGCATGCATTCATTGAAAAGCAAGAGACAATCAACACTCAACTTGCTCAAACCATGACAGATTTTAAAGATACTCTTGCAAAATTCACATCAGCTCTCAGTTTTCAGGAGAAAGGTAAGTTCTCATCTCAACTACAGCAAAATCCCAAAGGGCAATACAATTCAAGTGCAAGCAGCTCCGGAAGCCAACACATGGATCAAGTCCAATCAGTCATTACTCTCCATAGTGGTAAGGTTATTGAAAAACTCATTCTTAAACCTTGTGAGAAAGATGATAAGTTAATCTCTAAAGGTAAGAAAGGGGTTAAACCTGAACATTGCAAAGAAAAAACTGATTCCCCACCAGTACTTCCATTTCCTCATGCTCTAACCAAACAAAGGGATGTCAATCATGATTTTAAAATATTTAAAACTTTCAAACAAGAAGGAATCGAGGATGAAAAAGGCACCGAAAATGTTGTTGCGGATCATTTGTCAAGATTGACAATAAATTCAACATCTGACATCACACTAATTAAGAAATACTTTCCTGATCAATCTTCACTTTCTATTGCTTCGATACCTTAGTTTGCTAATATTGACAATTTTCTTGCTTCAAGATTATTCAAATATTGTCCTGATCAAATATTTCAAAGATGCATTCCTGACAATGAGGTAAGTAGTGTGATTAACTTTTGTCATTCGGAGGCATGTGGGGGTCATTTCTCGTCAAAAAAGATGACTGTAAAAATCTTACAATATGGATTCTATTATTCCACCATGTTCAAAGACACACATGTGTTCTGCAAAGCTTGTGAAAATTGTCAAAAGTCAGGATTTATTTCAAAACATAAGGAATCTTTAGATAATCTTCTATTAACTTTTGAGACGTATCCTGGTGGAGATGTGCATTGTGCAATTCATGATTTATGGCCCCATTTTCATAAAGAACATGATCGACTTAGTCTTGGAAATCTGACTAAAAAAGACCCTGTTTGTTAGTTTTTAAGAAAACTGGATGAGAAGTTTATCCCCGACCCATAGAGGGCATTTAAGTCGTTCTTAGGCGTAAAACCAAGGGAAGATGTGAGCCACAATCACAACTACTTGTACATATACATGTTTTGACAAAAAATAAAGAGAGAGAGAGAGAGAGAGAGAGAGAGAGAGAGAGAGAGACTCCAGCTGGCCTACATATAGGTGGTATGATTACATTTTCAATTTCTCATCTATAAAATCTTATCTTCCTTCCCTTGATTTCTACTCAACCTATACATGTAATAGATATAGAAGTGTGTAGAAATGGCAGGTTCCTCATGTCATCAAATAAGAAATATTTGTGTTTTTGGTGGATCTAGTCCTAGGAAAGAAAAGGAGTTTTTAGAATCAGAAAATCATCTTAGTTAGGTACTAGCTGAGAGAAAGATTCATTTAGTGTATGGTGGAGGCAGCCTTAGGTTAATGGGGGTGTGTCAATAGCTGTATTTTTAGGAGGCAGTCAAGTTTTGGGGGTCGTCCCCAAAGCTTTAGCCAAAAGGGACATCATTGGAAAAACAATTGGAGAGGAACTACAAGTCTTCGCAATGTCTGAACGCCTGAATACAATGTTTAAACACGCTGATGTCTTCATTGCCTTACCAGGTGGCCTGGGCATATTAGAAGAGATATTTCATATTTTCTCTTTGGCCCAACTTCACATTCACCATAAACCTATATGTTTGTTAAATGTTAATGGTTTTTATGATAATTTGTTGTCTTTTCTTGATCATGCTATGGAACAAAAATTTCTAACATCTCCGGCACGACAAATTATAATCTCTACTGCTACTGCTAAACAATTGATTGATCAACTACAGTCTTTCATCCCTGTAATTGATCCCTCCATTAGTCGTATAAATTGGTCATCTATGGAAAGCCGTAAAAAGTTTAGATTGAATTTGAGCCTTCATTTGTGAAACCTTGTGTCTTTTGGTTTTATGAATAGCATATTATTTTATTTTGTTATTTCTTATATTTGTTGAAGTGCGTTTCAGGTTTGTCAGTGTTCGTTGTTTCAAGTGATATCTTCTATAATCTATTTTTTTAGCTTAGGACATTGAGGACAATGTCTCGTTTTGGTTGGGGGGAGAGGGTAGTAGTTGACATTAAAAAAAAACTAACTGTTTTTTGCTATTATTAAAACCATTTGACAAAACTGTTATTAGGATGACAGAGTAAAGAGGAAATTTATTGACTCTTGAGACGCATCTTAGTAAATATTCTTATCAAGATCTATCATAACACTTCTTGAAATATTCAGGTTTACAAACTCTCGCATTGTTATCACTTGATTCTGCACATATACTCATTTAACAAGTATTCTTAAACCTTCATTTTCAACAAACACACTTTAACATATGATTGTGGGGTGCACATTGGATTATTACATTATTTATGTTCTTTTGTTAAAGTTAACAACTAAGGGAAAGGGATAATATATAATTTGCAAAAAAAAAAAACAAAAACAAAAATGAAAACAAATTGATAACATTGATGATAATAAAAACGTAGATAAGTTTGGTTTCGTAGCCTCCCTGACCTAAGCAATTAAGCTCGAAGTAGTGTTTTAACACCTACTACCCTAAAGTCAACTAACTTGGGAGCTATTTGTCTACTGCTTGTTACATGGGTTAAGGAGAAAAGCTTAAGGGAATCAAACATTGCACTATCAATGTATCAGTATCTGCAACTCGAGTTACTAAACTTGTAGGGGTGTTTCAACACCTAATGCCCTAAGACCAACTGGTCTGGGAGTCATTAGCCTAAAGCTCGTTAAATGGGTTAAAGATGCATTGTGTTTTAAGTTATATGCATATATATTAAATAATAATAATAATAATAATAATCCCAACCCAAGGAAGTTAACCTTAGAAAAACATTAGAACAAAATTATGTTTTCATCCAAGGAAAGCCCCATAACTATGTTTTGATATATTGAGCACATAAAAGGAAGGTTTATTAATATCTTGTTTAAGAAGTATGAAGGAGATATATAAATTTAATGAGAGTTTGTTTATTTGGATAGATTAATGAAAGTTGAATGATGAATACCTTGCTTTGTGGAACTTGCAAATTGTTTTTCTATTATAACGCTTTGATTACTAGGGACTAGTAATAAGCTAGTTGGGGGGTGCGATTAGTACTTAAAAGTGCATTTTTATCAATTTTTTATATCATCATTTTGCACTTGAAGTATCAATAACTCCTTAACTAAAACATGTTTTATAATAACATGTTTAATAATATAAGATACCTTTAATTTATGGTAAATGTTCATCTTAAATGCAAGCCTATCACATAAATGAAAGGATTGATTGATGAGTTTAACTACTGAAATTGAGAAGACAAGGAGAGGGCTAAGCTTAGAAAAGAGATGTTGGTTCGGTCCAAACTGGAACACCATTCGATTAGTAGATCATAACAGGAGTTGTAGAACTTGGATTTAGATTTGATTTAAATGTATAGAAAGCTAACACATAAGCCTAAAACTTTCATGAGAGTTCAAGATTTAAAAGTGTCATTTTCGAGTTCAAATGGTAGGAACAACGGAGAAGTCAAAATCTGTCCTGCAGCCCAGACACTGTTCAGTGTTCAGCCCATATCTCAACTTCTAGAAGTCCAAATGTGCCGATTCTTGTTTTGTTGGAAAGTTGAGACAGTTTCCTAGAACTTTCATAAGGACTAGCTATTCAAATTCTGATGTTAGCAATGACATTTTGTTCAGAGAAGAAGATAGGGATTGTCACCAAGTAAAGATGTGGCCACCCATTCAACAATTAGTCTTCAAATCAATAGTTCTGAATTTTGGCCTATAAAATGAGGCATTTGCCATGCATTTAGGCATTTTGGTATTCAGATCAAGATCGCTCTCTCTTTGTATTTTATTGTTTAAGTTTTATTTCATGTTATATTTTTCTTAATCTCTTGTTTATGCTTTTCATTTTCTTTACTATACTTATGTTTTTATGTTTTCAAAAAGAACTAGGCCGTAACACCCAAAGGAAAATATATATATATATATTTAGAGAGAGAGGGATGATGATGAATGCAGTTTTCGCTGCCGATGCAGAAATCAGCAGCGACGCAGTTTTCGCTGCCGATGCAGAAATCGGCAGCGATGCAGTTTTCGCTGCCGATTCTGGACTGGGCAGCGATGCAGTTTTCACTGCCGATTCTGGACTGGGCAGCGATGCAGTTTTCGCTGCCGATTCTGGACTTGGCAGGGACGCAGCCTTCACTACCGATACAGAAATCGGTAGCGACACAGTTTTCGCTGCCCATTTCTTGATCGGCAGCGACGCAGATTTCGCTGCCGATGCAGAAATCGGCAGCGACGCAGTTTTCGCTGCCGATGCAGAAATCGGCAGCGATGCAGTTTTTGCTGCCGATTTCTCAATGCACAGTGACGCAGAGCTGGGAGGGAGGGGTAAAACTGGTTTTAGATAAACCAAACAAGGATAAAGAGATGACCTAAACATAATTCTGTTTCGCTGCCGCAACTGAACCTGCTGCCGAAACAGAATTTCGCTGCGCAACACACAAATCAGCATCGAATATCAAATCGCTGCAGGAGGTTCAGTTGCGTCAGCGAAACAGAATTTCGCTGCGCAACACACAAATCGGCAGCGAATATCAATTCGCTGCAGGAGGTTCAGTTGCGGCA
>Ga0307517_10005726_pt1 | contig 18601 bp, 12 predicted proteins | sample 23_EM_MG_FD_194515 | JGI IMG/M metagenome (GOLD analysis project Ga0307517, IMG submission 194515) | Populus trichocarpa ectomycorrhiza microbial communities from riparian zone in the Pacific Northwest, United States - 23_EM | ecosystem: Host-associated > Plants > Roots > Unclassified | place... | reverse complement strand
CGGCTATGCGTGAGAATCCTACATATTGATAATGTATATAGTAGAAGATATATAAGCGACTTTCTTGAAACCTAGATCATTAGTTCGCCAGACCAGTGAGGCGTGAGACGTGAGACGTGAGACCCGGCAGGGACCAAAAAAGGTGCTGCCGCCCCAGACACCAGGTGACGTCGGAGCAAGCAGCAAATTAGTTGTGATTACACGAGCGGGGATGAGGGGTGGGTCAGGACGCGGGGAAGAGGTGACGAGGAGCTATCGCCGCATCAGGAGAAAGAAGCGATGAGAGAAAGAGTCTGGGGTAGTCCAGACGTAGGGAGGGCGCCAGGTTGCGTCAGGACACAAGGAACGTTGCCAGGTAGCATCTGGAAGCGTGGGATGTGGCGGGGCGTTGCAACGCAAGTCAGGACGCACAGGACGCATGGTACGCAGAAGATGCGTCGCTTGCGTCAGGACGCATGGTACGCAGAAGATGCGTCGCTTGCGTCAGGACGCAACGCCGACGGATCAGACGCAGGGTCCGTTTTTGCTGATGCAGCATCTCTGAGTCATCCGCACGCGTTAACATCGAGACGACGACAACATCACACTACTCTCATCCACACTGGACTCCCGAAATCGGCGCCGCTGAATTCCATTATGCCCGTCAAATGTTCATTTTGTCGCAAATGATACGCGCGTGCAGGCACATACGAGACACACTTGCGAAATGCGCATGCAAATGTCGATATCGTACTCGCATCCACGATACGGAATCCACCTCCGGACGTGCTGACTGACCTGGGGACCGACTTATCTGACGCCAACAAACCTATCGAACTCTCCGATTCAGACTACGAATCACATCGTGCTGGAGATACAGCCGGTAGTGAGCGCGACGCCCCTGATGATACGCGCAGGCGGGAACCCGAAGCAGAAGTACATGAGTACGACACATACCCAGTCGCTGAGGAACAGGACGATTTTCCGCGGGCCTGGGAAGTCATTGGCGAGGATAAAGAGTATAAGGAAGAATGCAGGGATTTGTGCGAGAACCCATGCACTCCGCTTGCTTCAGCACAAGGTTTCAACCTTGCATCTTGGTTCATAGAGAGCAAAGTCTCAAAGACCCGCATTAACGATTACCTTTCGATTGGTTTCGGAAACTCGACATCCGTCGGCTATACTTCTATGCATACTTTGGAGAATATTCTCCAACACTTGGATCCTTATAGCCCGTATCTGCAATAATTGGAGCGACATGTGGAGGATGGTCAGAGAACATTACGATTCTTCTATCGGAACGTCCTAGACTGCGTGAGATATCTCCTTCGCCAGATAGCCTATGGTGATGACCTGGTCGATGGGCCACGTTGTGAATACGACCAGAGCGGATAGAGAATTAATGCAGAAATGCATACGGCTGACTGGTGGTGTGATGTCCAAGTACTGCCGCGTAGCCTCTTTTATGTGAAAGTATACCAATGGATGACAGGAAACACTCCCGCAAGGGGCGACTGTGGTTCCAATCATTGGGATGTCAGATCAGACGAGTCTCACCAACTGCTCCGAAGACAAGAAAGCAAGGCCGGTTTATATGACGATCGGAAATCTTCCGTCGACACTACGTAACAGACCTGGAGCAATGGCAATTCTGCTTCTTGAGCTATTGCCCATTCCGCCCAAGATCGCAAAGTCCTCTAGTGCCGACAAACTCCAGAGACTGATAAATGCCAACACACTCCGTGGCGTATTCGAACTCATTTTTGCGGCATTAAACGGTGCGGTAAGGGAGGGCACCCCTATTGATTGTGCTGATGGCAAGATCCAGAGATGCTTCCCGATAATGTCAGGGTGGATTGCGGACCCTATGGAAAACATTACCCTCCACGGGATCAAATCCAACGCCTGTCCTAAATGTGAGGTGCCTCCAGAAGAATTATGAAGCCGAGCCGGCCACCATCCTGGTAGAGATTACGCAAGATACCAACGCTAGGAATGCCAAAACCTGTCCCTAGATTCCGAGACCCACAACGCTGCTTATGCTCGCTACACGAATGAAACTCAGGGTATCACGAGGGGGAAAAACGGTTTTCAAGGACTCGTGAGAGTTTTCACGCCTGATCTGCACAAGCCGGATATGCTCCATACAATATATCTAGGACTCTTCAAGTATATGATGGACTGGATTCAGGAATTTCTCAAAAACATGCGCGGAAGCAGGCCTTTGACGACGCCTGGAAAGCTTTGCCCCCTTACCCGGGATTCTTTGTCCCCATAAAGGCCTAGAGGGAGGTTACACCGTGGCAAGGAAAAGAGATGAGGAATCTCGGGCGTTGTTTGTTGGGAGTTCTCGCTGTGGCGTTGAGCCAGGCTGATAGTACGCAGGTGCAACCCTTCAGATGTGCGCTCACCTGTGTCAGGTCACTGCTTGACTTTACCATCATGGGTCAATACCGAAGTCACACACCCGAGACCATATCTTATATGGAAGAATATGCGACGCAGTTCCACGAGGCGAAGGACATCTTCTTGGAGTTTCGCATATCCAAACGGACGCAAAAGAAGGCTGATGAGTTGTGCAAGGAGCTGCGTGGTCAGAGAGCCCAGATGAGGGAGCGAGTGCCCCCATCCCAACAGCGCCGGATCCGTGACGATGATTGTGAAGAACCCAACGACCAATGTATGGAATTGATACATTCCAAATTCAATTTCAACTTTGTTAAGATGCATCTAATAAGTCACTTTGGTGATCACTTCTACATGTTCGGCAATTATGTCATGTATTCTATCAAGTATGGAGAGCTCGCACTTAAGGAGCAAATCAAGGATGGATGGCGACGCTCAAATAAAATCGACGCAGCACGACAGATACTGAGCAGCTACGGTCGACAACATGCGATCCTGATGAGACTTTTGAACTTGGAATTCCTTCAACGTGCTGGAGGTGATTTACCAACTGAGTTGGTAGAACATTTAGAGAAGACCAGGCCCCCGCCTGCCCCACCAGCCCATCGTAGGATTCTGAAGGGACGTCGTGATATTATCCACAACGTCAGTGATTTTGGCAGAGCATGCAATATATCCCCGGAGACGATTTGTCAGGAATTGATATGATTTAGCCGACTGAGCCTGCTTCCTGAGCGCCTACTGCGGGAAAATCCAGCGCTACTTCAAGGTTTGCAAGTGGAACTACTGACGCAAATGGAGATCAGGGTTCTTGCGTTCCAGGAGTCAGGTGTTTACAACATACACAGGGCTGGATGGACGGGTGCTCGACTCTGCCATAACCAGACCTGTCGGAACGATTGCGTTTGGATACAGGCTGATGGGGAGAATATGTCTGGTACGCTCAGGGGCCATCTCCCGGCAAGGCTCATACCTCTGTTCAAAATCCGGTCACGCTATATGCAGCAGGATACGGTCTATCGCCTCGCCGGGGTTCAATTCATGAGCCTGGTAGACTCCGGACGACCGTCCGACGTACACGGTCTGGTAACTGTTCAGCTCAGAGACGTTACCCGAGAGCTCACAATTGTGGATATTGGGACAAGTTTAGGCCTGGCGCATCTGATAGCGGAGACACACCGGCGCTGGCTTGTCAACAGTCGGATAGATTTAGGCAGGTTTAACGAGATCTCTTACCATCGCTGAGGGGGCTTGTATAACAAAATAAACTTCGTGAGCTACGTAGCCTAGATGTGGGCTACATGGCTCCCCAACGGAGATGTAGCGTCACAATCACGACTAGATGATAAACGTATATAATAGACAAGTATATAGTAGAGATATAGACATAGAGGAATAGAAACATCTAGAAACAACCAAATTATGCACGATAGTAGTACTAGTAGTAGGAGGCACACCGGCAGGAATGAGTAGGGTGATATCGGCGGCAAGTTGTTATAAGCACGCCCGGAAGCAGAAGGAAAAGGGGGTACATTGGGGAGGCGCCCGGATGGTGTGGAGATGCGAGGCAGGAAAAGAGACGTCAGAACGTGATATAAGGGGTGGGAGAAGAGCACGAGCTGTGGGGTCGCAGCGCGATGTCGGTAAGGTCCGATGTCGGGTCAGGACGCAATCGGCGTTGGAAATGGAGTTGGGACGCCGGGGACGCCGAGGACGGAAAAACGATGTTGGATGAGGTGGAACGCGGCGCCTGCACCTCAGACGCAGGATTCATTTTTGCTGATGTCGTGGCTTGAATACAAAGCCTATCGAGAGGCTTGGGGATTGCGGCGCGGGACCACCTGAGTGCGACCGGGCTAATCGTGTGCTGTCGGTCCCCACACTACATGCTGTGTCCTGGGACAATTCGTCTTGCCCCGCTTCTTCTCCCTGTTGCCACTCCATCACCTCAGGGGCTTTTAACTCAGAGGCCATCTCTATGGTTTCTTAAAGGGAAACTTATCTTTTGTTTCCTCCCCACACTTCCTGTATCTCAAAGTCTTGGCTTGAGTGCCTTCCGTGGCTATAGTACCCAACGTACGAGATCTGACCTACTTCCTCCTCTGGTTCGTAGGATTCAAGGTCTTCACCCTCCCACTACCGATACAGGGCTCTTAGGTCTTCGGTGGAAATGATATTTTCAGGATTTGTCCTGAAAGGGTAGGTTTCGTGATAGGGTTCTTTAGTCCTTTTTTCATTTAGGAAGGTTTTGGGATAGGTTTGAGCTATTGAGCTCATCCTCAATGGTGTTGGTTCGAAAAAGGCTACGGGTTTGGGAGTATAAGTATCGCTGCCAAACATTCGTCTCAGTAACGATGAGACATAGCAATATCCTGTTAGGTGGTAGCTTCAGCGTCAGGTATTCCCACAGCTAGGACAAGAGTGGTAATTATATCGGAGAACTCGTTAAGAAGACACGAGTAATGTAGGCTAGATATAATGTTCACTTTGGTATAGTAGTCGAAGTATGGGTAACGATAAACTATGTATAAAACTTATTATATTGATCAGATCTCTTCTCCGTGTTTGTGGTCTAAATAGCCATGAAGATACTTCAATATTTATATTCCGCGTCTGAGCAATCGTGGTATCCATGCTAACTCTATACTAACTAAGTATCTTGTCGGCAATTCTGCGAACTTCACCTGAGTGCCAACACCCGTAGACCCTGAAAACTCTATACCACACCTTTTGCTCCCATGGCCAACCTCTCGGTCTGCATTTTCTTTATTCCTAATAGGGTAAAGACCACGTCAGGTGTCAGCTCATCCGTTTATCCGTTGACAACAATGGTTACAAGTTATCTTGCCCTCGTGCTCACCAAGGGTAGTGTAACTCGCTGGACAGAAGATGGCCAATCTTCTTTGGTTGGTTCCATCGAGAATTTGGCATGCGAGGGGATGTCACATGCTGGTCTGCCAGTATCACACAACTTGTCCTCGGGATCGTACCTATGGGCTTTCTCCCTCGGATCATCTTTTTACCAAGATGTCCTTTGTGGATTCACCCATTCCACTTACCGGGCATAGTTACCTCCTGCATACTCTACACGTCTTTGTAGGTACAAGGGGAGAAACCTGGGTGCAAAACGTCCCCTTACCTTTGACCAACTCTGCCGACTGACAGTCTTTGTGTGTCTGTAGCCTTGTGCGCCCTCCTCCGAACCACCGGCTTCGACCTTCGGACGGTGCCCAGAGGTCTCCCCACCTATAGCCTGCGCACAGGATCTGGTCCGACAGACGGCCGCGACGTAGATGGTGTTATAAGGTGTGTTCAATTCACAATGGTCTTTGGTGTTGGGACGCCACTCCCCAGGCAGCCAGTGATGACGCGCCGTCCCAACACCGGGGCTGGAGGGGGGTGTTATGTTTTTTCGTCGGAGTTCTTGCGTGCCAGGGTAGGGTAACCCAGCCCTCTAAATCCTTAAGGGGAGTCTGTGCGCCTGACGGCTTCCCTTCACGCAGGGGAGGATACTTTCGCAGTAATCATCACGAGAACTCACGCGGCCGAGTTGAAGCAGGATACTTTCTATGGGAATATCCCCCTGACATCGCCGTCTTCACCTGCGCCGCCCTTTTAATTCAATTTATTTAAAATGTTCCCTTAAATGTGCACGGATAATGTAGTACTCTTCCGGCCGAGTGGAAGCCGGGCACTCAACCTGCACACTGCCACTGTTTGGTGGTAGCTGCGGCGTGTGGTATTCCGATAGCTAGGGCTTGGATTGCTTTATATCAGATAACTCGCTAAGAGGACACGAGTAATGTAGGCTAGATATAATTATATACTTCGGGGTAGATAGTCGAAGTATGGGTAACCATAAGATAAAACTTATTATTTTGATAAGGTCTCTTCTCCGTGCTTGTTGTGTCTAATAGCAGCGAAGATGATTTAATATTTATGTTCCGCAGCCGAAAAATCACGGTATACATGCTAATCCTATACTCACTGAGTATCTTGCTCACAATTCTGCGAACTTCACCTGAGTGCGAACACTCGTAGTGCCTGAAAACTCTCTACCACATCGTTTGCTCCCGTGGCCAACTTATCGGTCAGTGCTTTTGTTATTCCTGAGGGTGTGGAGACCAGGTGAGGTGTCAGCTCATCCGTGTATCCTTTGACAACGATAGTTACTAATTATCTTGCCCCTGTGTCTTCTGAGGATAGTCTAACTGGCTGGACAGATGATGGCCAATTTCTTTGGTTGGTTCTGTCCAGAATTCGACATGCAACCGCATGTTGTATTCTGGTCTTCCAGCATTACACGACTTGTCCTCGGGATCGTTGCTATGGGCGTTTTCCCTCAGACTCCATCTTTTACCACCCTGTCCTTTGTGAATGCCCCCGATCCATCAACTGGGCATAGTTACCTCCTTGATACTCTACACGTCGTTGTAGGTACGAGGGGACTAATCTTTGTGCAAAACGTCCCGGTACCTTCGACCCACTCTTCCGACTATCGGTCTTCAAGTCTCTGTCACCTTATGCGCCGTCCTCCGATTCACCTGCTTCCACTTGCATAAGCTGCCCGAAGCTCTCCCCTCATTTAGGCTGCGAACAGGATCAGGTTGGACTGACGGCCGCGACCTATTGGGTCTCATCTTTTTTTTTCTTTTTTTGTTTTAAATCATGTATTCATTGTTAAGATACAAGAACTCGCATGCAGCGCTAGCTATGGCGTAAAGAAAATGTTAATCTCAATCAACGAAAAAACAAACGAAAATTATAAAATCATCTCCAAATGGTGTCAAGTACTCGACATATCGCCAACTCAGGGCTAACAAATAACTGGACAATCGTGAAAAATCATACCGACAGCCCCCTTAGGTACAGAAAATAAACCCATCACAGGAGAAAAACCTAAACGGGGCCGGGAGGGGACGAGGAAAGCAGCCCTTTCGAGATACTGGGCGGGGAGGAGCAGAAGACCATGGAGGCCGGCGACGGGAGGATGGAGGAGAACATCTCGGGGGGGTAGTTTGTGCCCGTGGCCCGTGTGAAGGAGGCCAGGGCTAGGAGAAGTTCTTTATCGGACCAGAGGGGGGAGTCAGGGCCCACGTCAGAGGGGCCTTGGAGGAGGAGATCCCTGTGGTAGGATGTTGACTGGCAACGGAGTATGGCATGGCGGAAGGTTTCTTCCTCTTCACCGCATCTGGGCCAGTGTCTGGGTTCCTCTACCCTTGACCATGAGGGGTGGGCGGCGAGATAGCTCTTCTGGGGTCTCATCTGGTGGATACGGCCAGCCATGAACTCGCCCAGTCACATAAATGGGTGGGGGGTCAATGTCAATAGGAAGGTATAATATGGGGGGGGCGGTGCCAACCGCCTCCATTCCTCTAGGAGTAGGAGTCTTGTTCAACCTTTGAGGGCTCTTTACACATTCGTCATCGTGTTGTGCAGCGGGAGTGAGGGAGCCTCTATGAGGAGGTCAGCCCTTGCTAGGGGGGCAAAGGACCGGGTTCCAAGTATGGGGCGCGCTAGGTTGGGAAGCTCGTCCACTGGGAGATGGGACTTGACTTTCAAGTGCGGGCAGTTGGTCTTCCACGAGAGGGGTATTACATTGGGGGGGAGGCGGGTGCAGAGTGCCCTGTACGAGTCTGGGGCCCTGTACGAGTCTGGGGCCCTGTACTGGAGTAGGGAGGGGAAGGTAGGGCAGAGTCGGCAAGCTGCAGGGTTGACCGTGGGGGCGGCGGAGATCAGGCTGAGGGCAGCCATGCGTCGCTTGTGCGGGACAATGGCCAGCACGGGAGGAATGCCGGCTTCTGCTGCGAGGACAGGTATTGGGGTTGATCTGAAGCAGTTCGAGACCCAGCGTTGGACTTGGCGCCCGTAGACGTCCATCTTTGTGAGCATTCCCCTGCTGGGGACCATAAGGTTGGCAATGTACAGGAGATTAGGGAGGAGCAGGGATATCGCTAGACGATGTGCGAGATGGGGGGAGAGGCCAGAGCCAGGCGGTGAGAGTCTTTTGACAGTGGCAAAGGCTCCTTGGGCCAGTCCAAGTGTCTTGGAGAAGTGTGCCGACGATGCGAGGTTGGGTGCGAACCAGTACCCGAGCCTCCTGATACAGGGGAGAGGGGGGAATACCTGACCATCCAGGCATATCGGGGGAGGGGCTGGGGATCCGGGGGGCTCCCTCTGCAGGGGGGTCCTCCAATGAATGAGTTTGGTTTTGGGGACACTAAAGCCCACTTCTCGAGCACTTGCTGGGGCCATTATTCACCCGAACGCCCTTTGTAGTGTTCTGATGTTTGTCCTGTAGGATGTGGATGCCGCCGACAGTGCAAAGGCATCGACGTATAACAGGGACAGACCATTTGGGATTTGAATGTGTAGAGACGCCACATATATGGCGAACAGTAGGGGAGATATAGGGAATCCTTGTCGAGTGCCCACTTGGACAGGAGAGAAGGTTTTGGCGAATCCCTGGAACAACAGGTGACAGGTCCTCTGGGAGAGGAAGGAGCCAATCCAGGATATCATGTGGTGGGGAACCCCTGCTTTTTTGAGGGATGAGCACTGGATGGAGGCATTAAGGTAATCAAACCCGCCTTTAATGTCCAGGAAAAGGGTGGAGACTCTAAGCCCGGGGCGGTGAAGGGTCCTGACCGTGTCGACCAAGCAGATTGCTGCGTCAAATGACGAAACGGCGGGGAGGGAGCCACACTGGTTGCTATGAACAAGCTTCAGCGTCCTGGCAGTCAGGGAAAGGCGGGAGGCGACTACTCTCTCAATGATCTTGGAGACAGTCTGTAGCAGGAAGATGAATCAGAATGAGGCAGGTGAGTCATGAGAGGGCTGGCCAGGTCTATCCAGCACTATGCGATTGGCCTTCTTCATCAAGACCAGGTGATAGCCGAATTTGAGGAGGGGACCTAAGAGGTCCGTGAGTAGCCGTGGCGCTGTGAGGTGGACTCTTTTCCAGACCGAGTATGGGATCGTGTCTGGCCCAGGCGCGGAGGAGCAGGAGCACATTTGAAGGGCGGCCGTTATCTCACCAGAGAGTAGGCGACCGCATCCTTTATGCGGTCTCAAGATGGACAGAACAATAGGGTGGGGTTTCGGGGGAAAGAAGTGAAGGAGTAGGGCTTGGTTGACCTCTTCCAGGGAGGTACTGTCAGGGTGGTTAGGGAACCTGGGAGCCACTCTTCCCACAGCGAACTTCTTCGCGGTCCATATGGTGGGTGGCGTGGCTTCCGCCAGGAAGGATTTCTAATGTTGGGCCTTCGCAGCCTTGATTGCTTTGAAGTATCCTTGTTTGGAGAGCTTGGCTATTGCCCTGTCTTGTGGGTCGTCCGAGGCGCGGGCCTTGCGATAGGGTGAATGGAACTCTTTCCGAAGGGTCGATAACAGCTGGGACCACCACGGTTTGGCCCTGATGGACGGTCGGCAGGAGGGGGTCTGGGTTTTGAGGAGTTCGATCAGCGTGCCTAGGTGGGAATCAAATCATTCTTCGAAGGCGTACCTAGTGGGGAGGGCCAGAGGCGGGGGGATCTTGGTTTCTTTAAGCTGCGGTTGAAGGGTAGGCCAGTCCGTCCAGACCCAGTTCGGAGCAGGTGGCGGTGGGGATGAAATTGGGTGCGCCAACCTTATCGAGATAGGGACATGGTCAGACCCAGTGGAGGGGAGGTCAGTGCCCATTCTTGGATGAAAGGCAGCAGGGCAGGGGACGTGAATGCGAGGTCTAGAACTGAGAACCTGGAGGATCCTTTAAGCGGGAAGCTGGTGTGTACCCCCGGGATGTTTAAAAGAGTAAATCCATGCTCGGCTGCCCTTGAGAAGTACGGGAAGGAAGCCTTGAGTTCAGAGGAGTTGTGTTTTCTAAGAGGGTCGGCGGACAGGTGGTGGATGTTGAAATCCCCTACTACTAGGGTAGGGAAGGAAGAGAGAGGGAGGGCCAGCGTGGGTGCGACTGTTCTTTCTGTGATGGTCTTTCCCCGCCCACTGTAGCAGTTGATTATGTGGAGCCTGTCCACTGTCGTGCCAAAGAGGGAAGGGGTGGTAATCTCAAGGGTAGCTATAGCTGATCTGCCCGTAAAGATAGGGGTGATGGTGGCCATATCGATGAGTGACCTGAAAACATAAAAGGACACCCAAGGGCGGCGACTGGTAGCTGATGGGGCAAATGAAGTAAAGGCTGAGTGGGAAGGAAATCAGTTCCTCCAAACCGGAGGGTCTTGAAGGCAAACAATTAAAGGAGGGTTTTTGGAAGAAGCAAACGAATTAAATAAGGAAAGAGACACATCCCAGCTCTCGCGGCAGTTGTGTTGTACAATGGAAAGAATGTGTCCAGGGCCCAGTCCTGGCGGCAATGATTCGCGGGTGTATGTGTTAGGCGGATGGACTCCCGTAAGGATTTACACGGCAAGGTTACCCTACCTTGGCGCATACGAACTTCGAAGGAAAAAGATAACACCCCCCTCCAGCCCCGGCGTTGGAACGGCGCGTCATCACTGGCCGCCTGGGTAGTCGCGTCCCAACACCCAAGACCTCTATCAATGGAACACATCTTATAACACCGTATACGTCGCGGCCGTCCGTCCGACCGGATCCTGGTCGCAGGATATATGAGGGGAGACCTTCGGGCACCATATGCAAGTGGAAGCAGGTGAATCGGACGACAGCGCATCAGGGTACAGACACTTGAAGACAGGCAGTCGGAAGAGTGGGTCGAAAGTAACAGGAGGCTTCGCACGAAAGTTAGTCCCCTCGTACCTACAAAGTCGTGTAGAGTATGAAGGCGGTAACTATGCCCAGTAAGTGGATCGGGTGAATCCACAGAGGACAAGTTGGTAAAAGATGGAGTCCGAGGGAAAATGCCTATAGGTACGATCCCGAGGACAAGTCGTGTAATGCCGGAAGACAAGAATACGAGATGCAGTTGCATACCGAATTCTCGACGGAACCAACCAAAGAAGAATGGCCATCTTCTGTCCAGCGAGTTAGACTACCTTCGACGAGCACGAGGGAAGATAATTCGTAACCACTGGTGTCAACGGATAAACGGATGAGCTGACACCTGACGTGGTCTCCACACCATCAGGAATAATTGAAGCGCAGACCGATAAGTTGGCTATGGGAGCAAGAGGTGTAGGAGAGAGTTTTTAGGGTCTACGAGTGTTCGCACTCAGGTGTTGTTCACAGAATTGCCGGCCTGGTACTTAGTTAGTATAGAGTTAGAATGTATACCGCGATTGCTCAGACGCGGAATATAAATATCGAAGCATCTTCGCGGCTATTAGACACAAAAAAGCACGGAGAAGAGATCTTATCAATATAATAAGTTATTTTACACTTTTATATCGTTACCAACATTTCGACGATCTATATCGAAGCAAACAATTATATCTAGCCTACATTACTCGTGTCTTCTTAACGAGTTCTCCGATATAATCACGATTAAGGTCCTAGCTGTCGGAATACCTCACGCCGAAGCTACCACCTAACAGTATATTGATACTTCTCATCGTTACCGAGAAGAATGTTTGGCGAAGACATTTATACTCCCAAACCCGAAATCCTTTTTGAACAAAGACCATTGAGGACGACCTCAATAGCACAAGTGTATTCCCCGAGCTTCATAAGGGAACTAGGAACACAAAGACCCTATCACGAAACCTACGCATTCTGGACAAATCCAGAAAACATCATCACTACCCAAGACCTAGAAGCCTGATACCAACATTGGGAAGGCGAAGGGTTCCATTACTACGAACCAGAGGAAGAAATTGGTCAGGTCTGGTACGTCGGGTACTACAGCGACGGGAGACACTCAAGTCTGGAGTTTGAAATACCCGAAGTCTGGGGAGGAAACAAAAGATAAGTTTTCCTTATAGAAACCATAGAGATGGCTTCTGACCCCAAGGTGCCTGAGGCCATGGAATGGCGTTCAGAAGAAACCCCTGAAGGAAAAGGACAAGACGAATTGTCGCAGGACACAGCCCCGAGCGTGGAAACCGACAGCAGCCGATTAGCTCGGTCACACTCTGGAGGCCCCGCGCCCCGATCCCCAAGCTTTGGAATCGGCTTCTTGGTCAAACAATGAAGCAGGCGAACAAGAGGCTCGAAGAGCCCTGCCCGTGCCCGCGACTCTGTCATGACATGTCGGATCGAACGCTTGGACAGAATCCTGGGCCGTTTCGATCCCACGCTCAAACAAAGCCGAGATGCACGGCATCTATCTTTCAACTCCCTACCCGCCGAGGTTCTAACCATGGCCCATGAACTGCTGAAATTCAAATCGCAGTTGAGAGCTGGCGCCCAAATTGTTGGGCAGGAACTTAACCGAATGGACGAACAAGTACGGATCTTGGACCAAGAATCCCAGAAGGTCCAAGAGAGCTTTGCGTCAACGGTAGCTGAAAGGCTGGGCGAAACCGATGACAGACAAGCCCGACACAAGGCTGTCACATCCCAGCTACACGAAAAGGTACAAGGAACGGAGGCTCAATCAATACACAGAGACCTACTCCTCTACCAAGAAATCGTTCGGTTAAATGAGCAGCACAAGAGGGAGCTGGAAAATCATGAGATAAGTCTTAATCTCATGAAACAAGAGATGTTAGAGCACCAGCTGGCAGAGCAAGCACGAGATGGTGAGATCTTGGAGCTGAAGGCAATGGTGCAGACCTTAATGGGGCAGGTTAAGGGAAAAGGCAAGGTGTCAGATCCGACACCAGAGACTGCAGGGGCGGGAGCAGGAAAACCACCGCCACCACGACATGGAGCGGCAGGAGCTCCAGGCGGAGGAGGGGGAGGAGACCCTGATGATGAGGGAGAAGGATCTGGCAGGAAGCCAGATGAGAATCGGAAAGGAAGACGGGATGAGAGACCCGCACCCCAGCCAGAAGAAAACGACTATGACGGCGAAAACGACGAACAGTTTAACCTGTTCTCGCGGGTCATGGCCAATGCCTTGGGACAACGAACAAGAGTCCCAGCGGAACCCCCTGCCATGTTTAGGAACGAGAAACACCAAGATATCCGCATGTGGCTAATGACATGTACGGATTATTTTGGTCGACATAGCTGGCAGTGGGAAGACGAGGCACAACGAATCCGATACACCATAAGCCGAATGGACGGGAAGGAAGTCGCACCGTTTGCGTTAACCTACCGACGACAAATGACCGGGGAAATAGGTTATACGAGACAAGAAGGATACGAGTTCTGGCACGTCTTTGCAGAACAAGTCCTGCGACGCTTCGGACCCACCCATGAAGCGGAAGAATCCCTCCGAGAAATGGAATCGGTCAAATATCGCGGTGATGTCGCCAAATTCTTGATGGAGATGGACAATCTCAACATCCATGCAAGAGTCACGGGGATAGCCTGGAGAAAAATGATTGAAGACGAACTTCCCATAAAAGCATTGTGATGACTCTCGCATAGAGAATATGTCGACGATGGGGAATGGTTAGACGCAGTCAGGACCGTAACCCGAGCGGAAGAAGATTTCAAAGAAAGAAAAGATCTTCGAGGAGGCAGTCCCTCTGGCACGACACGAGGCGAATAAAGGAAGTTCGAGGATTCGAAGCCAACGGTTGCTGCCAAGCGTGTAAAACAGCAATACACGGCTATGGAAAAGGCGGCGTACCAGAAGAAAAAGGCTGGGGAAAGACAGGTGAAGACAGAAGGGTGGGTGGTACCGAAGGGGGAGGTTAGACATACGGTGTGGTCGGAAGCACACCAGGGCGTAGATCAGAAGGTTGTCGATAAACGGAAATCTAACAACGAATGCACGCGATGTGGAATGAAGAACCATACTTGGAAATACTGTCGAAAGCCGATACAAGTATTGGCTATATATCGAGGGCAATCAAAGCCCAAACGACAGTCCGCATTCGCGCCAAAACGAGGCCCCCAGATAGCCACTGTGGCCGTGGATGGCCAGGGAGAAAGCCCACGACGAGCGGTGCAGAGGCCCCCAGCTTGGACTTTTGAAGATGACAACATTTTATAAAAAAGTCATCCAGGTACCGACAACAACGGTGTTCGGGTAGTGAGGTTGCCGCCTCGAATCGAAAGACCTGCGGCGTAGTCGGTGACGAGATCCCACCGGAAGGCTAAAAGACCAAAGGATCGCGGTTGCCAATTTACGTCCAAAATTGGGTAGTCCGTGCTCACCACGGGAGCCATAAAAAACTACAAGAGAAGAAAGCGGTCGACGAGACTAAAAGGGAAAAAGAAGATTACCATTCGCCGGAACGGAACTTGAGTTGCACAACACGCGTGAGAAGGGTTGAAATCCAGGGCAACCTGACTTTCTCTCCGCGTAAAAAAGCCGGGCAAATAGAAGCTGGGGGCGCCTCTATTGGGCACAAGGTTCATGCCCGACGAATGGTATCTGAGGGGGTCGTGGGCGTAGGACCAAACTCGAAGGCGGAGGTACGGTGGACTCGTCGCAGGCGCCAGTCTCAAATGAGGGCTAAGTCGACGATAAAGGACCGCGCATCCTAGTCGCGAACTCGAGAGGTACTCTAGTGAACCACCACGCCTGTGATATGGGAACTCCTCGGCTGGAGGTAAAGACCGCTAGTAGTGGGCTGCCCGATATCAAAATATTAGACGCTTATTGTAAAGGTTTGTCTGAGGAGGCTTTAAGAGCCGAAACTGCGCAGGCGCGGTAACAAACCCCCACACTACTTGTAACCGCGACGATGAAAAGATTTCATCATGAACAGAGCGAAAGCTCTAGACCCATTAAAAAACCTAAGCATTATGCCTGCCCTGAAGGGAAAGCATTTATCGAAATTAAAGGAAGAAAACACGTGATAAACGTCCTCCTAGACTCTGGTTCAAACATCTTTCTCATGAACCAGGATACCGCACGACGGCTCGAAATCCCGACCAAAGCTAGGGACTTACCGTTGAAAATCACCACCTTCGATGGCGAAACCGCGCCTTCTGGAGGAATATTCTATACCCATCCTATTCTCTTGGAAATCGGCGCCAACGGCCACCGAAGTATGATATCCTGCGAAATTGCGAATGCAGGAAGGTATGACTTGATCATACCCTTTGGGTGGTGGCATGATGAGCACCCCCTTAAAAATATTGCGGACCCAGGAGAATGGGCCTTTGAAGAAGAAAAGTGCCATGCTCATATAGAAGATGAAGCGGTGGCGGATATGTTTGAATGGGATGAAACTGTGGCTTACGATGAGGAAGCACAGTATGTGGGACGGATAGAACGAGAAGAAGAAGGGGGAGTACAATTGGAGACGCTGCCAAAACCATATTGGCAGTATAAGGAGCTTTTTGAAGAGAAAAAAGCCAAAATGCTGGCGCCACGAAGGACTTTTGATCACGCCATCAACCTTAAAGATGGGGCCGAACCCCCATGGGGTCCGATTTATCCAATGTCGGCACACCAGTTGAACGAGCTGGATAAGTACCTCAAGAAAATGATGGCTGAGGGAAAAATTGCCGATAGCGAATTCCCTTATGGCGCTCCAATCCTCTTCGTTCCAAAACCAGATGGAAGTCTACGACTATGCGTAGACTATAGGAACCTCAACAAATTGACGATCCTGAATAAATACCCCCTGCCATTCATGGACGAACTCCGAGACGGCGTTGCTGGAGCAAAGGTATTCACCAAACTTGACCTAAAAGACGGATATCATCTTATTCGAATGAGGAAAGGCGATGAGCCTAAAACAGCCTTTCGTACACGATACGGTCAGTACGAGTACAAAGTCATGCCTTTCGGGCTGGTAAACACTCCCGCAACGTTTCAGACAATGATGAACAAAATCCTAAGGGAATTCTTGGACCACGGAGTAGTCGTCTATCTAGACGATATCCTAATATACTCCGAAAATATGGACGACCACATTAAGCTAGTCCAAAAAGTCCTAGACCGACTCAAACCGCACGACTTGGCAGTCTCACTGAAAAAGTCGGTGTTCCACCCAGATGAGGTCGAATTCTTAGGATACATTGTCAGGACCAGCGGAGTCACCATGAGTGATAGGAAAGTGAAAAGCGTTCAAGATTGGGCACACCCAAGGTCGGTTAAAGAAGTTCAAATCTTCATTGGATTCGCAAATTTTTATCGTCGATTCATTAAAGATTTTTCAAAAGTTTGCAAGCCAATAACCGAAACGTTAAAAGGAAACCCAAAGGACTTTCACTGGGGAAGAGAGTAGGAAGAGGCGTTTGAGGAGTGGAAGAAGAGGTTTACATCGGCACCAATTTTATCGCATTTTTACCCAGGGAGGAAAACGGTGGTTGAAACGGACGCAAGCGACTTTGGGCTTGGATGCGTATTGTCTCAGTACCAAGGGAGACTGCTTCACCCAGTAGCCTTTCTTCCCGAAAATTGAACAGCGCGGAAAGAAATTACGAGATACATGACAAGGAATTACTCGCAATAATGGAAGCGTTCAAGGAATGGAAAAGGTACCTCTGGGGGGAAGAAGAACCCGTGACGGTATACACCGACCACCAAAACCTACAGTCCTAGTTGACGAAAAAAGTCTGGAACCAGCGACAGATTGGATGGGCACAGGAGTTGACGAACTATAACTTCAAAATAGTCTATCGACCGGGGAGCAGAGGCGGGAAACCCGACGCGTTAAGCAGACGGCCGGAGTACCGTCCTGAGGAGGGAGCTCGTCACAGTGAACCTTCGATTTTGAAATCGGAACATTTTCAAATTTCCGTAATTCATCAAAAGCGAAACGCAGAGACAGCCCTCGTTCCAGAAAAACGCGGACCTACAAGCCTCAGGATAATGAAACTTTCGGACAAGGCGATAATCCCGACGAAAGGATCACGGTTTGCGGCCGGTCATGACATCTACGCCCTGACAGACGGCCTGGTACCAGCAAAAGGACAGACAATGGTTGAGACGGGTATTGCGATAGGATTGCCGGAAGGAACCTATAGAAGGCTAGCCGCAAGAAGTGGTATGGCTAGCAAGATGGGAATAGCAGTGGGTGGTGGTGTAATAGATACAGATTACTCCGGGGAAGTCAAGGTCATACTTTGAAATCATGGAGAGGCGGACTGCTTATTTAAAGCAGGAGATCGGATAGCACAACTCATAGTTGAGAAAGTTGCCAATGCCGACGCCATGGAAGTAGACGATTTAGGAATAACCGAGCGAGGAAAAATGGGGTTCGGATCTAGTGACGTGAACCCCAAGCGATTCATCAAAGCCAAAGAAGAAAAAACCAAAATATGTTTCCTCCACAGGGACAGAAGTAAAAACCAATTCTTTGGCGCAGCTGATATCGGATATCACCCTCGGTTAATGAAAGAAAAAGAACTGTTATCAAGCGTTCACGTCAAAGCAGCCCTAACGCGAACAATGAACAATTCATTTCTGGACAAAATTAGAGTGGCTGGCAAAGAACATGAGAAGTGGCAGGACCGAGGCCGTGAACTAGTTAGGTTAAGAGAAAGTGGAAACAAAATGCCGGACGAGTGGATAGAAAAGGACGGGTTACTATATTACAAAAATCGGTTGTACATCCCCGAGGACGCAGCCCTTCAAACCGAGATAGCCCAAGGCTGTCACGACTCATTAGTAGCAGGACACTTCGGACAGGAGAAAACGATGGAGATAGTAACGACGGACCTTTACTGGGAAAAACTCGCAGATTGGATCAGAGACTATGTACGATCCTGCGACAAATGTCAACACAGTAAATCCCCACAGCATTCCAAGTACGGATTACTTCAACCTTTAGAAGTACCATATGCCGCCTGGTCCTCCATATCGACGGACTTTATCACCCAACTACCGGAATCGCAGGGTAAGACTCAGATCATGGTAGTAGTAGACCGGTTCACCAAGATGGCTCATTTTATCGGCCTCCACAAGAACGCGACCGCAAAAGATGTTGCGGATACCTTCCTTCGGGAAGTTTGGAAACTTCACGGATTACCGACCGAAATCATATCGGACATGGACGCGAAGGTTTCCGGCGAATTTTGGGAATCATTGTGCAAAATGCTAGGAGTTAAAAGGCGCATGTCAACGGCGTACCACCCTCAGACCGATGGACAAACGGAAAGGACCAACCAAGTGCTGGAAGGCTACTTACGAACATTTGTCAACTACGATCAGAACGACTGGTACCAACTATTGCCGTTAGCAGAACACGCCTACAACAACTCGGCTACCAATGCACACAAAATGACCCCCTTCTTCGCCAACTACGGT
>Ga0307517_10005725_pt1 | contig 18604 bp, 10 predicted proteins | sample 23_EM_MG_FD_194515 | JGI IMG/M metagenome (GOLD analysis project Ga0307517, IMG submission 194515) | Populus trichocarpa ectomycorrhiza microbial communities from riparian zone in the Pacific Northwest, United States - 23_EM | ecosystem: Host-associated > Plants > Roots > Unclassified | place... | reverse complement strand
CCCGATAAGATAAGGACCTCCTTATTGAGGAGGACTTTTCTTGAACCGTAGACGGACCAACAACTAGGAAACACAACGAGACCTTGAATTTTATCAGACAAATAAACAATGCAGCTTACCTTAGGTAAGGCGTATTTGGGGTGCTAATACCTTCCCTTTACGCAACCAGTCCCCGTGCCCGATCTCTGAGACCAGTTAGGGTTCCTAGTGACCAAAATACTAGGTGGCGACTCCCACACCATTTTTTACTGCCAAGAGACAAAGAATTCCTTGTCTCCCCACATTTACCATATATATATCCCCCACCACATATTTTTGAGGGTGGACGATCGTCGCGACGTCGCGCACCCGCGACAGGTGCTGTCATGGATTAGAGGCTGGGAACCAAGAGGTCACGGTGGTAGGGGGGATGATGCTCGGTTATTTGAAGGTGAATGAGAGTTAATTATTAGAGTGTATTTTTTTCACCTTCTCTTCACAAGGGATTATGGGTTTGTTTTTTTCAAAGAGGGGGAGAAATATTTTGTGTTCTAGTGGCTACGGGTTTGTGTATGTTGATAGTAAAAGTGGCAATTGACATTGTAAAAAAGGGAGCGCGGATTGTTTTTAGGCATTTTTTGGCATCTTCCCCCGCGTGAGAATCTTTCACTATTTATAGGTAAAAACTTTATCTTCTGAGATTCTTTCACTCTTTACGTCCCCAAGCAACCTAAAGATTTGATCCCTTATTTTCGTCCTTTTCACTTTTTATCTCATTTCCCATTTATGATTTTATTTTTTATTTTTCTTATTTTTTTTAATATGGCAACATCAATGTTAACTCAACGAGAAGAATTAATCAAAGATTTTGAAATGTGCGTGTTAATAGCTGAACACGTTGAAAACAAATTTTTTGAATTTTGAATTCTTTTGAAAAGATGATGAAAATGACGCAAAGACATCAAGAATATTTTTTTTTTATTTTGAAAATATTTAGAAAACAGGGAGTAAAAAATTGGACTATGACAGAGTATGTGAAGGAATTGTATATGAATGATAACGATTTCGCTAATGTATATCATGCATGTGAGAATTCAGATTTTGGTAAATTTTATAGACTTGATTGGTACTTGTTTAAATAGAATAGATCATGTGTGCCTATGAGTTCTATATGTGAATTGCTTGTTAGTAAAGCACATGACGGTGGTTTAATTGGAAATTTTAGTGTTACAAAGATTTTAGATGTATTACATGAACACTTTTTTTGGTTTAAAATGAAAAATGATGTACAAACAATTTGTGATAAATGCATTACATGTAGAAAAGCAAAGTCTAAAGTCTTACTGCATGGTTTGTATACCCTTTTGCCTGTACTTAAGAAACCTTGGATAGATATTTCTATGGACTTTGTTTTAGATTTACCTAGATAAAAAAGATATAAAGACTCTACATTTACAGTTGTTGATAGGTTTTCTAAGATGATGTATTTTATAACATGTCATATAATAAATGATGCAACTAATACAATAAACTTGTTCCTTAGAGAGATAATACAACTTCATTGGGTTCTTAGGAGCATAATTTCAGACTAAGATGTTAAGTATCTTAGCTACTTTTGGAAGGTTTTATGGAGAAAGTTGGGAACTAAGCTTTTATTTTTGGCTACATGTCATCCATAAATAGATGGTCAAATAGAAATAGTAAATAAGACTTTAACTATACTTTTACATACTATTATTAAAAAAGAACCTTAAAAGTTAGGAAGATTGCTCACCATTCATTGAGTTTACTTATAATCAAATTGCACATTTTACTACTGATTTTTCACCATTTGAGATTGTTTATGTCTTTAATTCATTAACTCTTTTGGATTTGATTTATTTACTCATTGATGAAAGGGTTAATTTTGATGATAATAGAAAAACACATATGGTGAAGGCACTTCATGAGAGTGTAAGATAACATATCGAGAAGAAGAATAACCAGTATGCATTCAAGGCAAATAAAGGGCATAATTAGGTTATTTTCCAACCAGGTTATTAAGTTTGAGTGCATATGCACAATGTGAGGTTTCAGGCCCATTAAAAATCAAAATTGCATATGTGAGGAGATGGCCATTCCAAATCCTTGCAAAGATTAATGACAATGTTTACAAAATCGATCTACTAGGTGAGTATGATGTTAATGCTACTTTCAATATTTTTGATCTCTTTTTGTTTGATGTAGTTGATGATTTGAAGTTAAATCCTTTTAAGGAGAGAGTGGATGATACAAACTAGCCTACCAACATAAAGGATTCAATAGAGGTGCTGATTTTGTCAATCACAAGGTCAAGGGCCAATAAGTTAAATGGGGCACTAAATGGGCTTGTTTAGCATATTTGGGCCAAAACTAACTTCAAGGAGGCTACAACATATATGAGGCAGTCTATAATCAACCTAATCCAAGTGCAATAAAAGCCCAATTCTTCGACAACATGGGCTTAGGGTTGGTGTTATGATGGCAACCTTGTTTGAACAATTAATTCTAACATTACAAGGATATTTTGGTAGAATATTTTAGGATTTTTCATATTCTAAAAGGAAATTAATAGACATGAGCTATAACAAAGATTTCTATGCTTATTTAGGAGAGATAAAATTAGTTTTGGGCTGATTTTTCATAACGCACAGTTTTACGCTAACGAACATAATTTTCAATCCAATCATTGGATTGAGCTGCAATTTTGTCAGAGATTTTCAAATGTCTTATTTTATATATGATTATAATCTTAGGTCAATCAAACATCAAGAAGGCCTTGCAATAAGGTTCAGAACTTACTGTATGAGACTTATATTAGTTTCTTAGTTGATTTAAGATGTTTTTTCTATTTTATTTATAACTCTTGTATTATTTTTTCCAAAATTGTTTTGAATGTTTTTTTCTATTGTAAATAAGATTATTTAGCTTGTATTTAGTTTTTTTACAGACTTTGATTTCAAAATAATATTGCTAATGTGTGTGTATGATGATACTCACATTCTTTAGTTCTTTGATGAAGTGAATTTGACTTATCAAAGAAAATTTGATTTCATGACATCTTCTTTATACTTCTCATTCATGATTCACTAATCATTAGGTGGGGGTTCATTTCAATAATTTTGGTGCCTTGATTCAGGTAATCTTTGTGTCACATTTCTTATCAAATTTGATTTTTTGCTTTCCACGATTGTGTTGATCTTGATTGTGGGTTATGTGATCAATATCCATGGGGTTCACATCAAATTCTTTGCTAATTGACTCTAAATAAATTTAAAAAATCCTACTCAAATTTGAATTAATAACTTCAAGGCCGCTATCATTTGCGTCCTTTTAAAAATGCATTACTTAGATTCTAGAAATTCAGCTTTAATAGGCCTGATCTATAACCATTACATTTCAATCCAATACAATATTGACTAATGTCTAAGCCATAACCTACATATTCCAATTCAATCCGATGTTGTGTGGACCTAAATCCAAAATCATTTGGAGATGAAACAAACAATCCAACCAAGTTAGATCACTTTGATAACTCTTCCATAAAGGTGTTGGTATTGTATTTAATTTGGAAAAGAAACAAGCACTCCAACCAAGTCAAAGCAGTTCAATAATTCTCATGTAACACCAATATAACCCGATCATCACAACAATTAAAGCTGATCTGATTGACAGTTCATTCATAAACAAATGTAATTCGTTCATCACTCTAATCTAGGATGATTAGATTGATAATTCATATATGATACCAATATTACTTGGTAACCATTCCAATTCAATCCAAACTAATAAAATTGATAATTATATGTCATACTAATGTTGCCCACTCCAATAACATAAGATATCACCCCAATACATTGTGGTCCTAGTACTATTTTGAAACTAAGAAACTAATGTTACCTAGTTTATTAACATCAATTGCCATTCCAATACATTATGGTTTAAGTAGTCTTTAGAAACTAAAAAGCCCATATAACCTGGTTGTTGGGTTTCTTGAAATATATACACGTAGTGGAAACGATAAATTTAAAAATTTATTGGGAGTCCCGATGATCATGTTATACAGATCTAAAGTTGTTTAAGGTTTATTTGAAGTTTACCTGAAGATCTGAATTTCTTTTTGGCTTTGAATATATTCTTCAAAGCTGGGTTGTCGCAAACCTCAAGTCATCCAATTGTCTAGCCTCTAATGGTAATCTACATGAACCATCAATGAGAAATCTCTTAAATCCTTTTAGGAGAGAGGGATTGCTATATCTTAGAGTGCTAGCTCTTTTCTTTTATGTTTAGGTGTTTATGTATTGTACTTTTCTCACCTTAGAACTCTATCCACAGGAAATAAGAGGCAGACCTTTCTATTTATAAGAAAACCTAAAACCCTAAAATGGAAACATATCAATTTTCCCTTTATATAATATCATATAATTTTTTTAGGCTAATTTTAAAAATTTATTCAATCAAGTCCCTACTTAATTTTTCTAGGTTTAGAATTGTAATTCCCTGTATAAATTACACTCTACTCTTCAGTTTCAAAAACTTATTTATAATCAAGACACACTTGATTAATCATCCCATTTTAATTTTTAACCAGTGGTTCTTCTGTGTATGACCCATTAGGTTCCCTTATAAATTGGCTTAAGTACAAATCACAATCTTAAATAAAATAAGATTAAATAAATTAATTTACTATTAATTCAACAATTGATTGATTTATATTTGAAGATTAAGTACAATGTTTAGAAACTTGTCATGATCCCCTAAATATTAGGAAAATCATAAGTGGTTTGACATAACCTTTTAGAGACTAGTTTCTCGGTATAATTATTATCCCTTCATCAACAATATTTTGATTTAGGCATTATAGCATGAAGTGTGTCTACTATGTCACATCATGTTTGTTCTTGACACCATAGTCATTGATTCTTTGAATAAGACTTGAAACTCTTTACAAATCTCATTCCATCTTGTGCAAAGATTTACAATCAATACTATTTAAGAACAGATGAAACATTTTTTCTAATTCACCAAGAGTGATGAATCCTCTCTCGATTACTTAAATACCTTCATATAGCTTATGTTATGTCCAATATCTACCAATCTGTTACCCTTAATTAGGACAATGTATAATAGGATCAAAACATAACACTCCCTATATAAGATAATTTAGTGATTTCAATTCTAAGGATCACTTACAAAATCATCACGTGAGCATCTCCATAGACGCAAATGATCTCTTCACTTGGAATTCTCATATGAGTCAATGTCATTTGACAAGCACTTATATATTAGTTCTAGATATCCCTCATACCTCAACTTATGAGAATAACTGCTTGTGTTCGCAAAGAAAAGAACATAATATGTATCTAGTCTTAATAGAGTATTGACCAATAATATTTTAGGAACAATACTTTGATGCAATATGAATCCTATAATTATATTTTTGTCCCACTGACTTTATCTTTACTCTAGATTTATTAATCAAATATTTAATTCATTAACCAAACATTTTGTGAATATTAAAAATAAATAAGCCTTAATTAATACATTTAATATATTTACATAAACAAAGTTAATGTCACGTGTAACAAATTGATTGGCTACAAGGCATATACACTAACAATCTTCCACTTGTATTAAAGCCAATCACTCATGTATCAAATACCATATTAATTTACTTGACAATAATGCTTTCACTAAGATATTGGCTTAGTATGAGGATCTATAGGGTTATTTTCAGTAGGTACTTGCTCTATCTTTATATCTTTTCTTTTTATGATTTTGCAATAAATTGGAATTGTTTGAGTATATTTTTAAATCATTGATGAGACTTTAGTTCGTTTGCTTATGCAATAACTCCATTGTTATCACAATATAGGGCTTCTGGATCAACAATGTTAGGAAGCACAACTAGTTCATTAATGAATTTCTTGACCAAACATCCTATTTTGTTCCCTCAAACATAAATGTGTACTTAACTATAGTTGTAGAATCTACTTTGGTATCTTATTTGGAACTCTTCCAACTTACAACACCATTATTTAGAGTAAAATATAACAAGATTTGATTTTCTATTTTTAATATCTTATTGAAAACTAGCATCCAAATAACCATGAACTACTTGTTCATCCCCTCCATAGACTAAAAAATATTCTTAATTCTTCTTAAGTATTTTAAAATATTTTTAACTATGTTTCAGTGACTTTTACCTGGATTAAATTAGTATCCACTCATTATGCTTAAAGCATAAGATACATCTAGTCTTGTACATAGCATCATATATATTATGGATCTTATATTCGTAGTATATGAAATTATTTTCATCCTATCTCTCTCAACTTGTGTTTTAGGGCACATATCCTTGGAGAGACATATCATATGCGAAATATGTAAGTATCCTCTTTTGGTTTCTTTCATTTTAAATCGTTTCAACATCTTATATATGTATATGGATTGAGAAATCCAAACAACCTTTTAGATATATCTTTATAGATCTTTATTTCCAATATATAGGTTGCTTCTCTCATATCTTTCATGAAAAAATTCTTGGACAATCAAATCTTTACTAACTAGAGTAAAGAAGTGTCATTTTCTATTTAATAATATGTCATCTATATATAATGTTAGGAAAACAACTTTAGTCCTATTGACCTTTTTATAAACACAAGGCTTATCCATTTTATTTTTTTATAAAATCAAGCTATTTGATTATTTCATCAAAATGGATATTCCAACTCCTTGAAGCTTGCTTAAGTCAATAAATGGATTTTTATAGATTGCATACTTTGTTGAAAAATTCTTTAGATTCAAAACTTTCATATTGTGTCACATACACATCTTCTTGAAGATTCCCTATATAGGAATATAGTTTTGACATCCATTTGCCAAATCTTATAATCATGTTATGTGCTATAGCAAGAAAAATCTTTATGAGTTTTAACATAGTTTTTGGCAAGAAGGTTTCATCAAAGTCAACCTATTTGTCATTGTTTGTAACCTTTGTCAACTAGTTTAGCTTTGTACATTTGTACATTGCTTTCTATGCCAATCTTTCTCTTAAAGACCTACTAACATCCAATGGGTTTTATCCCTTCAAGTGGATCAACCAAGGTCTCCACCTGGCTAATATACATAGAATCAATTTCAAATTTCATGGCCTCAAGTTATTTCTTAAAATCAATAACATATATTGGTTCCAAGTAACTGGTAGGGTCATCAAGTATAAACAACTAGTCATTTTTAGCTTTTATGAGAAGTCCATATCTCATTAGTGCATGACATGTCCTACCATATTTGCATAGTTCTTATGTTTCTTAATCTTCAGGTTGAACATCCAATGTTATAGCCTTAGCTTTAGGTTTTATTTGTATCTCATTTTATGGTTCTTGAATTTCTTTAAGATCTATTTTTCTCCGACTGCTCATTTAAAGAACAAAGTCTTTATCTAGAAAGGTAGCATGTTTTGAGACAAACATGTTTTCTCAACAGGATGATATAAATAATATCCAATAGTTTCTTTTGGATATCCCATAAACTTGTATTTATCTGACTTAACTCCTATATTTTCAGATACAATACGCTTCACATAAGCATCACAGCTCAAATCTTTTAAGTATGATAAGATTGATCTCTTACCATTCTATATCTCATATGGAGTCTTATCAATAGATTTTGATGGAACTATATTTAAAAAGTAAGTAGTAATTTGTAGGGCAAAACCCTAAAAGAAAGGTGGAAGGTCTATATAGCTTATTATGGACTGCACCATATCCAATATGCTACAATTCCTCCTTTTAAGAGATGTCCATTATGAGAGAATCCCATTCTCTTTTAAATAATCTTGAAAATTTTGATAAAGTATTCACCACTTCGATCCGATCAAATCATGTTAATACTCTTTTCAATTTATATTTTATTTTTTAATTTGAATTCAAATGATTCAGACTTTCATCAAAATCACATGACCACATCTAAGATGCTCATGAATGATGTCACCTGTGTATCCATCTATGACATAAATCGTTATTGGTCCATATACATCTGTATGTATAAGACCTAATAATTCACATCTTTCACTCTTTGATATAGGGTGTTTTGGTCATCTTACCCAATAAATAAGATTTACAAGTTTCATATAATTCATAATCAAAAGGATCAAATATCCTTCTTTATGTAACTTGGTGATTCTTATTTTATTGATATGACCTAGTCTATAATTCCATAATTAATATGGATATTGATTATCTAATTTGTTCTTCTTGCAATTTATATTGAACTTGGACATTTCAAGATCAAGTATACACAAACCATTTGTATAAGTACCAAATCCATAATAAACATCATTATTATAAAAGGAACAACATTTACCCTTAATAACAAATTTAATCCATTAACAAATGGATACAATGTTTCTAGAAAGTGTTAGAATAAAATAACAATTATTAAGTTCTAGTATTAGTTTATTTGACAAATTTATTGTGACAAACCTTGCTTCATTACCAACTCACAGGTTCATTTTACCTTTATTCAATCATAAACACACTTGAAGAACAGATGGAACAAGGATTTACAATTAATCCTATTTAAGAACAAATGGAACAATTTGTCTAATTTACCAAGGGTGATGAATCCTCTCTTGATTACTTAAATACCTTTATATAGAATGTCTACCCATTTATTACTTTTGATTAGGACAACGTGTAGCAAGATCAAAACATAACACTCCCTAAATAAGATAACTTAGTGATCTCAAGTCTAAGGATCACTTACACAACTGTCACGTGAGCCTTTTCATAGACATATATGATATCTCTATATAGAATTATCATACGAGTCAATTCATTGAACATGTCATCTGATAAGCACCTACATGTTAGTTCTAGGTATCTCTCATACCTCAACTTATGAACAACTGTTTCATTTAACAAAAAAAAAAGAACATAATATGTAACAGTCTCAACATCTCTAATTAATATCCAGTCTTAATAGAGCATTGATCAAGAGTATTTTAGGAACATTGCTTTGATGCAATAGAAATTCTATAATTATAACAACTTTATAATTTTCTTTGCAAAACAGTTTTTTTTCCAAAAGACTTTATCTTTACTCTAGATTTATTAATCAAATATTTGATGAATATTAAAGATAAATAAGTCTTTATTAATAAATTAAATATATTTACATGAACAAAGTCAATGTCACGTGCAATTAACTGATTGACTACAAGGCATATACACTAACACTGATATGATTGAATTGATATAAAATTCTTCTTTACTACTTTTTTTCATTGTAACTATTAAACTCCACACCTCTCGGATTTCGGATCATTGATAAAACATGTATGGAAATGGAACCAACAATCAAGTGAGAAAACTCAATTCTATAGAAGGAATTGCTCCAACTTGCTTTCTAAAATTGGATTTCATGCACACTTGTGAGGAGTAATTTGATCTTATTCTATTTGACATGAAAATTTGAACAAGTTGTATATGATTTCTTAGGTTAGGATTGTATTGATAATTCCATGGACTAAAGAATGTGGTGTCACTATAATTACCATTCCATCAAACCAAAACTTATTATGAATTATTATGCTAGATTCCTCATTTGATGGCCTCGACATATTCTTGATGTTCTTCTTTTTAAATCCACAAAATATAAATCCAAGGTTAGATTGATATTTTAAATAACTCATATATTTTACAAAATTATCTGATTAATCTTTCAAATATGATAGCTCACGAAACCTATGAAATGGCCTCTAAATTGGACTTTGATAACGCCATCATGATTTTAAACACCTGAATGGTCTTTGTCTTCATAGATAAATTCTATAGGGCATATTCATTGGTGGTAGTTAAAATTATGAGCTTTTATCAAAGCTCTCAAACACTATTCTATTTCTAGCTTGTCCATCAACTCTATCCATCATCAATTTGGCCAACTCAAATTGAGGACATTTATCCTAGAAAACTCGTGGACGATATGATGTGTAGTTTTGAACATAGGAAATTCAATCATACAACCTTCATTGTCACAATTAGTAAATTGACTAGTGCTTGTATCTCCATCATATAACCAAAACACTAGAAGTTGATAAATGATGAAGGTATCCACATGTTAGAGTGAATCAAATCACTTTATAATAAAATTCATAACATAAAAAATGTTTGGAAATTTTAGATCCCATAAATAAGTCAATAGAAAGAACTCTGATGGTTTAGATAACCCCTCTAGAAAAATCTGACATAATGACATTTGAAGGAAACATATCTTATTTTTTTTATACCTTGGTAATTATAGAATAAAGTAAATTATTGAGAGCTATCACATTATCAACCAAAACTCTAAGAATGGGGAATCCCACCAAAGTGAACTTCATTATGGAGGTTTTATATGTTGAAACATTATTGGGGTCAACCTACTAAAGGTCAACACAACTCCATCTTATTGCATTTTGAAGTTATAAGTACCTCATCAATAGATAAAATCACTGTTTTCTCCTCTTTTCTATTTTTATCATCTTTAACTAAAAATGAAGGTTGGCTAGATTTTGTCTTAAAGGAATATAGAATGAAAAAGACCATATTGATTATGTATGTTCTTATCTACGATTGAGAATCACTCATTTCAATTTTTTTCTTAGATGGATTGTCATTCTCTTTACTTTCTTCTTAATCCATGACTCTGATAAACTCCTTCACAAGTTTAGGAAAATAAAAAAATTAAGGAGTTAAAATCTTTAGTTTGCTTTGGACTTTACTTATCTAGTTTTTTCTTTAAACTAAAAATAAAAAATACCATGTTTGGTTTCATTTATCTAATAATGGGATGAGACTACTACTCTCTTGCTCTAGTCAATACCTAAATTATATGATAGTTTTATTTCTCTTATGGCTCAACCTTCTCCAACATTCTATCATTTTTATATTTGAATCTGATGAGTCCTATAATGGTATCAGGTGACTTGATATGGAAAGCTAAGAGGATTGATAACTGATACCAGGTGATGTTTGGTAAGTCAGGTGACTGGTAGTTGTGGTAGTAGCAGGTAGTACCTGGTAAATCAGGTGACTGGTAGCTGGCACTTGTAAGAGGTCCTTTTTGATAGACATGAGAACTCTCCGATCGTAAAGTCAGTAACTTTATAGAGAGAGAAAGCACAATGATATTTTAAAGAGATAGACTCTAAGAATATATATTCTAAAAATATTGAGAATGAAGAGATTGTGAACCTTTGACTTGAAGGATTCATGGTGTATTTATAACCTATGAATCTTATCCTTTTTATGGAGAGGAGGGACTGAAGTGTAATTTCACCTTTGTGATATTTTGAGTTGTATTCTACTTAAAATAATATGTATTAGATCAATATAAAATAATGAGGGACTCACGTGGGGTCCAGAAAAAATTTCATAGCAAGTGTTGGGCTCGGGCAAGGTGTCCAAGCCTATTAGAGGTGAAAGTGGGTTCAGGTGCGTTGTTTAGACCCAAACATACTGGGCTCGGGCGTGCCAACCCAAGCCCACGAAAGTGCTAGGGTGTATGTCCAACACCCTTGGTGGTGGGCAGCATGCCTAGTGCATTGCATGGGCATAAATGTGCAGGGCGAACGCCCAGTGCACTGTATGACACCCATGCAGGGTGCATAGGCTAGGGCAACTTGCCCGAGCTTATGTTCTTGGTACGTGGGATCGGGCTCTTTACCCGAGCCCATGTTTTTTAGGTGATTTTTCAGGTTTTTCTTTTTTTAGAGGATTTATTTGGGTCTATTTTGAGGGATTTTTTTGAGTCCATTTTATTTAAATTGATCAGTAGCCCCCCAAGTCGACCTTACTCTTAATTGGATCCTTTTTTGGGGATCCACATAGGTGTTGAAAATCATTGATCATATAAGGTTTCATAAGGAGGCATCCGCACACTAGCTTGATAACTGTTATTGTAGGTAAACTCTACAAAGTGGCAAATGGTCCTCCCAATTTCCTTCAAACCCTAATACACATGCTCTTAACAAATCCTCTAAGGTCTTAATTTTTCTTTTAGATTGCCCATCTATTTAGGGTGAAAAGTAATGCTTAAATTCAATCTTGTTCCTAAGGTATGTTGCATACTTGGCCATAAACAAGAAGTGAACATGAGGTTGCGATATGAAACAATTGACACTAGTATCCCATGCAATCTTACCACATCGTTCACATATATTTTAACTAATTTATCGACTGAGTTTGTTATCTTTATAGGTAAAAAAAACCCATACTTAGTCAATCTGTCGACTATCATCCAAACGATATCACTGCCTTTTTCCTAAGCAAACTTGATACAAAATCCATAGTGATGTTATACTTTTAGTTGCTAACAAATACCATAACTAGCCACATATTTAGTTATCTCGTTTTTCATATTTTGCCATCAGTAAAACTCTTTTAAGTCTCAGTACATCTTAGTGCTACTATGGTGTACAACGAACCTCGACTCATGGGCTTTTTATAACACTTCTTCTTTCAATGCCTTGTTTTCAGGTAGATATATTTGTCTTTCCATTACTATCATTCCATCTTCTAAAATCTAGAAAGGAGTTTCAATCCCTAACTTCAATTTGTCTCTTATTTTACCAACTTCAACATCTTTTTGTTGAGCTTCTAACACTTTATCCTGGAGCATTGACCTTACTCTTAATTGAGCTATTAAAAAGTGCTCAGGCCCTGTTTCTATATAGGCATTAATTTTTCTCAATTCTAATAATTCTTTTTCATCACAATCATTCAACTTAATAGTCACTGCCTTATTTTTGTGATTAAGAGCATCTGCAATAACATTTGCTTTTCTTGAATGATAGTCTATTACACAATCATAATTTGATTAATTTTACCCATCGTCTTTGTCACATATTCAATTCCTTATGTGTCATCAGATACCTCAGACTATTATGATCTATAAAAATTTAAACTTGAGATCCATATAAATAATGCCTCTATACTCTTAAAGCAAACACCATAACAACTAGTTCTAAGTCATGCACAATTGACCTCATAAGGCTTTAATTGTCTTGAGGCATAAGCAGTCACTTACCATGTTGCATTAATACACAACCCAAACCTTTCTTCGATGCATCACTATAAAACTATAAATCTTTCAGTTCCCAAATGAAGTGTTAACATTGTAGCAGTCGTAAGCCTTATTTTCAACACCTGGAAGCTCTCTTCACCTCTTTAGACCATTTCCATCTTGTCTCCTTCCGAGTTAATCAAGTCATTGTAATTGCTATATTGAAGAATCATTCAATGAATCTCCTGTAATATCCAGCTAACCCAAAAAAACTATGAATTTCAGTTACATTCATAGGTCTTTCCCACTTTGATACTACCTCAACTTTCCTATGATCCACCAATATCCCTTCGAAAGATATGTCATGCCTTATAAAAACCATTTTCTTCAACCAAAGTTCACAATTACTTAGTTTAGCATACAACTGATGCTCCTTCAAAATCCGTAATGCTTGTCTCAGATGCTATTCATGCTCCAAATATGAGCTAGAGTAAACCAAAATATCATTAATAAACACCACCACGAACTTATCCAAATATGGTTGGAAAACCCGGTTTATCAAATCTATTAACACTATAGGATCATTTGTTAATCCATATGGCATCATTAAGAATTTGTAATGTCCATATCAACCTCGGAATGCAGTCTTTGGCATATCCTGTTCCTTCATGTTCCTTAACCCTCAACTGATAGTACACTGATCATAGGCCTATCATCATACACAACCATTCCATTCCTAGAATAACATCAAAATCATGTAACTCAAAGGGTATTAGATATACTCTCATCTCATACCCATTTATATCTATCCGGATTCCTTTAAACACATGATTAATATTTATATTTGTGCCTAAAGTAGTACTTATAGTAAACCTTTTTTTTGCCCTACATGGATTTTTCCCTAATTTCCCTACAAGTTTATTTGTAACAAATGAGTGTGTAGCCCCATAATCAAATAACACATACATAGGTAGAGACTTTAACTATAATGTACCTACCACTATATTGGGAGTAGCCTTAGCCTCTTCCTGTATCATACATAGTATCATGCCCTAAGTCCTGACGCCATGGGCCCTATCACTATGAGCTCAAGGCTGGCCCCTACAACCCCTGATCCCTCACTGTCTATAGTGACCAATTGCTGTTGGCTCTAAGTCTATTGTTACTGTTGGCTCTAAATAAACTCATTCCTCCAAGTGTAGTTACTTGAAAAATATCTCTGACACCTACAATAATAGCACATTTTGCCTAAATATGGACAGTCTTTCCATCTATGCTCTCCTATATAAATATAGCACAATCATGGTGATGCAGAATAATACCCCAAATGCTTTTGCCCATACTAGGCATATTACAAATAGATGATCGTCTTCTGCTATAAAGCTCATCTGATGAAACTACCTTTTGGGGTTTGACTATCCTCCAATCGACCCTATATTAGCACTTTGAGAAGATCTAGTTGTTGCCAATCCCATTTCTAAACTACCAAATTGTCATTTTCCCTTCTTTAGAATAAGAGGTCTACCTAAAGAATAATTAATATCCTTTTGTTTGCCTAACCCAGACTAACCCTCTTTTATACATGCTTTTAGGGCTTTTACTGCATTGATGAGCTCTATGGCTGTGTCAAACTTAAATGTAATCAGCCCTTGCCTCAATTCCTACCACAATCCATCTCATAATCTCTCAATCCTATACTGTTCAGTAGGAACATAATACGAAGCAACCATGGAGAGGTTTTAGAACCTTCTCTCATAGTCAAGTACTGATATGTCTCTCTGTACCAAGGCTAGGAATTCCTTCTCTTTCACCTTATACTAATGTGATAAATAAAACTGATTTTCAAATTGTACTCTAAAATTAGTCCATGTCCATATTCTTACAGGTCTCATCGATTATACTGTATCCCACCAATATTATACTCTATCTAATAGTAAGTGAGTAGCATAGTTCACTCATATATCCTCCGCTACGTGAATATGATCTATAATATTCTCAACTGTACGAAGCCACCTACCCATAATCTCAGCATATAACTCCTTCGAATAGGGTTCGCACCTCAACTCTCATATACTCTTTACAATCTGTACCAATGTGATTACATTATCTGTAGATGTCGTAACTACTAGTGCTGTTCATACTGCCAGAGATATTGGAACTGTCAGGGTTGGTGTACTAGGCATCGCCTTCATCACTACACTCGCTATCTGGGCTATGAATGCATGGTTAGTGTGCACTGTAGGTATTTCTGTAGGTGCTACTATTGCTGGTAGGGGGTACCACTCGCTATCTCTGCTAGCCTGGCCCCTCAGGTTGTGACACTCTAGCCTGTCTCGAGATAACATCATCCTAGAGTCAAGACGCTTCCCCAGTCTTAACTGATGAGATATTAGTGACATACAAGAGGTAGTATCCTTGAGAGGATCCTCCCTCTGTCTCTCCTCAAGAACTGTATGTTGAATATGTCTTCGTGTTGGATGGGGGTTTGTCAACGTACCTTTCCTTGTAGAAACCATCCCGATACAATTTAATAATCATCAAATTTCATTCCAACTCTTGAACCCAGACCAAGGCTCTAATACCAACTATAATAACTCCTATTTTTATCGTACACAATATTCCATGTATATATATTATATTTTTGTTGAAAGCACAAGAATTGTTTTTAATCTATTTATATTAAAATTTTAGCAGAGTTTCCTCTAATTTTTCAATAACCTATAAATACAAATTTCAATATTTTCCCATCATCTAGGACTTCCTTATTTATATTAAACCCAACAGGAGAATAAACTTCCTTTTCTTCTTCTTCTTCTTCTTCTTCAATGTTACTCAAATGAATCAATTATTATATTATTGAAGAAATATTACCAATAATTTGATGAGACTAGTAATCCAATGATGACATGATTTAAGACATTTTTTTAAAAGCAAAATAAATCTAAAATAAAAGTCCATATAATTACAGTAATGTGTTTTCAAAACAAGCTAATTTAGATACATCGTTCATACTTAATTTAGATTCAAATATTTTTTCTTTGATACAAAATTACATTACATAGCAAAATATGCATATGATTACCAAAAAACAAAAACTACAAGTACAAGATCTACTACTCGGCATGACATTGCAAGGTACCTGAAAATTTACACAAGTAGTAATAATAAATATTCATTATGTATAAATTGATTGTATTGGTTGTTATATAAATTTTCAGGTACCTTGCTATATTCCCATCTAATACAACTTGTATAGTTTAAGGGCATACAAATGTCCTCTCTAACCCAAATTGGGCATTCATTCCATTACTACATTAATGAATATCTCTATTTGCCCACTAATAAAGGCATTAATCCTATTAACCTAGGAACTAATTTCTCCAATTACCTATTAATCAGGATACTATCCCATTAACCAAAGAACTATTATCACAATTTACCCATTATCTAAGGAACTATTCCCATTAACTATGAGGATAACTAGTTTATTCAATTGTCCATTAACTAGAACTCTAAACCCATTACCAGGGTAACTAGTTTTGCCAACAACTTAACATTTATCAATGACCTTATGATACATTTAAGAAAAATTACATTCACAGTTAAATAATACTTTAGTTTTAAGGTGTCGAGCACCTACTTTAGTTTCCAAAATCTAAAATACAAGGCCACAACTTTATTGAAAGGAAGAAAACCCGGTTCTGCCATCAACACATCCAAAACTACTCGTTATTGCAACATCTAAAAATCATCTAGAAAAATTTAATCCGAACCTCCCTTAGTTTTAACCTATATATGGAGTTTTATAACTTCAATTTAAGTGAGGTCAATTTTGTTGGAAAGTTAACGTCCCTAACTTCATCTTTTTTGAATAAACCGCTTCTAGTTTTTTTTTCATTCTTGAGTCATAAAGCCAGCTGGAAGATGGGTGATGAAGATGTCTAGTTTTTCAAAAAAATTTCTTTTGACATACAATGAAGTATTTTCATTCGTTTTCTCACCATTCAATGCAATTACATCTCCTCTATGTAAATTATAATATCATTAACCCTATCCCCCCTAATAATTAACTAATTTTTGTTCTCACATCCTTCTAGAAATAACTAAAATCCTCTCATTGAAAACACACTCACTTTTTCAACATTCCTTCATCTATAATACTTCAACATAACACAAAAATTCCATTGTTCCTAATTCAAAGCATAATCAATCTTTCCATTACAAATTAAACACAAGATTTATATTTCTTTTCAATTCATTCTTCACATTTCAACATATGCTAAAATAATTATAACCAAACAACATTTATGCATTGTTTTGAAATTTTTCCAATTTTTTTCCTTTTTGGGCAGCATCACCACCCTTTACAACACCATGGTTATTTTTTTTTTCAATTGTTCATTATCCTAAGTTATTTTCATCCATTTCCATCCAAATTATATTAATCACGGTCAATTTCCCATTTCCCCTAATTTTACTCATGAACCCTATCCTAGAACTTGCAATTTATACATAAATTCCTAATCGTATTCAATTTAACTTACATAATCGAGTCTAAAACCCCTTACCTTGTGATAAAGTGAGCTTCGATCCTCAACCTATTGAAAAATTTTTCGACACCCCTTTCCCCCTTTTGGTCGACTTCTTTCCTCTCCAAATTCCTAATTTCTTTCATTTATTCTTCATTTATTCTTGTCTTGATGTTGTTTCCCTCACCACCTAGCCTAAATCTTACCCAAACCACTTTAATTTGTTGAATTTCCTCTTCTTTTTTTTATGTGTAGGAAACTTGAATATTCTCCCCCCTTTTCTTCTTTGTAGCCCAAACTCTTAATATTTACATATTGACCCTATTTGTTTAGTTATTTCATTTTCCCATCCTTTCTCTTTTCTAACTATTAGTGCTATATACTCTTTTATTTCTTTTAATTTCATCCCTTGTCATTTAATTCTATATTCTTAATTTAATTTAACTCCTATTTCTAGGTTAATATTTTAATATTTTCAAAAAAAAAATTATTAAAGGTTTTACATGCGTCTTTTTTAAAACTTATCATTTGGATTCTAGAGAATTTGCCTTAATAGGGCTGGTCACAACATTTGATTCTATTTCAGCATTTAGATCTATAACCCATATATTCTAGTTCAATCCGATATTGACTATACAAAAATCTAAAATCATGGGTGTAAATAGTGGAAAAAAGAGAGTAAGATGCATTGAGAATCATATAAATTGGAAGAAGAAGATTTTGAAATCCTAGTTGTTTAAGAACCTTGCCATTTTTCTTTATTGTTTATTAACAAGCCAGATTTTAATAATAAAGCATCATCTAATGTAAACTAGTCTATATCCAGCAAAAATTCACATATTAGTGATAACATAATGTTAATAAGAAATGAATTGATGATTGGGTTTCCACATAAAATTAAGATGAGCTGATGTAGAAAAATCTCCTAGCAGATATATTGATGCCTTTTCATTATAAAAGCTTCTGGCTGGATTGCTTGTGTAGATGTGAACTTTAGGTCAATGAACCGTAACCTTTTATAAGTATATGATAAT
>Ga0307517_10005724_pt1 | contig 18604 bp, 9 predicted proteins | sample 23_EM_MG_FD_194515 | JGI IMG/M metagenome (GOLD analysis project Ga0307517, IMG submission 194515) | Populus trichocarpa ectomycorrhiza microbial communities from riparian zone in the Pacific Northwest, United States - 23_EM | ecosystem: Host-associated > Plants > Roots > Unclassified | place... | reverse complement strand
GTTCTGAAGAGACAGGTTGTAAGTATTTTATTTTTATTTTTAAAAAATTATTTTTAATATTAAAATAATTTAAAAACATAAAAAATAACATTGCTACACAACCATAAAAACAAATAGTAACAGAATTTAGACTAATGCAGGTTTAAAAAAATAAAAAATAAAATAATTTAATATAATTCAATAAAAAAACATACATTGATTGATGATTTAATATAAAACCCAGTTAATATCCATATCAAAAACACATTGAATTTATAAAAAAAATATTTTAAATTTTTTTTTTAAAAAATAATCCAAGTTATATCTATCGAATCAAAATATAAGGTATTACTAAATGAGTTTTATTTTATTAACGTAAATATTTATATCAACTTATATATACCTTAATTAATTTTACATATTTTAAAATTAATAACTAAATAACCCTTCCGTTACCCGGTTTGTGAGAAAGGTTTAAAAACTATAATGCGGTGTCATGTTTTTTTCTGCCCCCAAAGTTCAATTGTCTCGGACCAATCTTTTTCTTTGGTTTGTTGGTAGTTCATTGAAAGTGGGTGTGTTGCCTTCTTGCATTTCATCACAGAGGAGACATTCAAGCTTCAAACTATTTCATTAAATAGAATTATTGCAGCCGCATGCCATGCATTGCCTCCTCCTAGTTCTTAGATCATCACAAAATCGAGATTTGAATCTTAAAAAACACCTTATAAATCTCAAAAACTTATATTTTCCTTCAAAGTAATCTTTAATTATTTTAAAAAACAAAAATCAGCTCGAAATAATAAAAAATCTCAAACCCCAATCTATTTTTTCCAGCGATACTAGAAATAAAAAATATTAGAATAAACATTAACATCAATAATAGCCTTTGGACATGATTAGTGGCCTGCGAGGTGATTTTTTTATCATGATATTCCCATCTTTCTTTAAAAAGGGAAAAGGCAGAGTGGGCAAGGTCATGGAATTGTAATCCTATAACGTCATGCATGTGCTCTATCTTTTATATATATATATATATATATATATATATATATATATATATATATATATATATATATGCACAAAATGTGTATTTGTTGATGGATCAATGTGTTCTTGGTGTTCTTTGGATGGGTGGGGAAGACAAGGATCCCTTCTGTCTCTCGCACATCTCCAACTTTATTTATGTTTTTATAATATAAAGGTGTGTCCAGAGTTGTTTTCACAAAATAACAAGGAAGTAACCATCTTATCTATTGGAACATTTATGGGCTATCCACTTGTTTGTGTATGATTCCTCTGCTTCACCTATCTACTCATATGCACATTTTCAAAGTCACCTCTGTCTCTCCGGGTAGATTTGGTGCAGGCATGGGATAATGAGTCGACAAAATCATCCAAGATTTACCTGTTTTTTCTAATATTAAAAGATTATAACGACATAGTTTTGATTATTTTACTGTTTTACTTCAAGTTAATTCAGTCAGAAATCGATCTAAGTTATAATTAGATTGATTCATTCAAGTCTCGGATATGATGATCGAGCATCAGAGAGTTTTAGGTATAACAAGGCTTTTTATAGATAACTTTGTCCAAGCATATCTAATGGGATAGGGATGAATAGCCATGCCTTGCCTCTACATCAAGCAATCGTATTGTGTGGCAGAAAACAGCCACATTTAAGGTTTGTTTGGTAGCATAAAATGAAAAGGATTTTGAAGGGGCTACAGAACACTTAACTAAGGAACACTCATAAATGGGAGTTGGGTTTGGTTTGTAATCTCTTGTCATCTTTTTTTTTTTTCTAGCATTGGAAACCTTTAATTTTTTTTTCTAATTTTTACTAAAAAATAAATAGTTTTCTCATCCAAACACAAAATCAGAGCAAACATGTTTCACAATAACAAAGGAATTAACTTTAACCATCGCTCGCATTAGAGCACAACAAAGGACCGTTGCTTTCTTCAAAGGTAAAGGAGCCAAAATCTCATCTTTATAGAATTTTTGGATGCCTGAGATATGGGATAATTAATGGTATCCTCTATCTAATCCTCGAATTGTTAAACCTTTTTGACAATTTTCAATCAATTCATTTAGGGAAGAAATAACAAAGGAATTAACTTTAACCATCGCTTGCATTTTAACACTCTTTTTTTAAAAATAAAAATAAAAATCTGCTGAACTTATTTGAAAAGGACTTGAAAGTTTAATGGTGAAAACTTCAAAACAAGAAAACTACTTTCGACCATACAAAACAATAATAATACTAATAATAATTAAAAAAAGAAGAAAGTAAAAGGTGGCAAAATTTAATTCTTGGAAAGTCACCATCTTCCATCTTCTCCTTTGTAACTTTCTTACACGAGAGGATAGCCAAAGCTAAACCTCTCCATCTCTCTCCCTCTCTCTCACTATATATATGTATAAAGACATAAACATAAGAACCCATTTTTTTGTTGTTGTAAACAAATCCACTCTCTCTCTCTCTATTTCTTCGATAAGTTTGAATCCTTTGATAAGTTTTAATCAACAACAACAGTAACTTACAAAGAGAGAAAGAGAGGAGAGAGAGAGCAGAAAAAGAAAGGGTCTCTCTCACCCTCTCTTGTTGTCATGTCTCCTCTCAGATCTTAGATTTTTTAAGTTTTCTATCTGGATTTTTTTTTCTGGTAAACTTTCAATCAAAAAAGCAATCTTTTTGATGATGAATTCCGGGTTCTGGATCTTGTACTCATTTTCTTACCAAAGTTGGTATCTTTCTGTTTGTTTCTCAGGATTCCTGGATTGCTTTTGCTTGATATTTGATTGTTTGAAGGTTGTTTCTACTTTGGGATTGAATCCAAGAGTGGTCTTTTGATATACGCTTGTAAATATCCGAGCTTTGCTTTGTATCTTTGACAAGGTATTGTTTTTCTTGGTTTAATCTGCATTATGGTATGATGTGTTTGATTGTTGTTGCTAATATAGTATCGTGTCTTTTGTTGAGTTGGATGTATTGTGGCAGTGGATATTGGATTGGATTTTGTTGTAGATGTGTCTATTCTGTATTAGAATTAAGATCTGCTGTTTGATTGGTATAGAACGAGACATGGCTTATTTTTTGATGAGATTGTTAGTTTTATGTGCTGATTGTTTCGTTTTATGTTTGTTGGTGACTTTGTTGGTGGGATTTGTGTATAGAATGGAAATGGAGCTTGGAAAGTTATTCATTGGTGGGATTTCATGGGACACAAATGAAGATCGTCTCAAGGAGTATTTCCGGGCTTTTGGGGATGTTTTAGAAGCTGTCATAATGAAGGATCGAGCCACAGGTCGTGCTCGTGGCTTTGGTTTTGTTGTTTTCGCTGACCCTGCTGTTGCTGAGAGAGTTGTGATGGAAAAGCACCTTATAGATGGTAGAAATGTAAGTTGTTATGTTTTGATTCTCAATAATTTGGGTTTCGAATGATAATGATTTACTTCTGGTTAAATTTGATCATCATAAATTTCTATCCTATCAGAAAAAATAAATCCCATTTTTTTGTGATTCTGTGGCTGTGTATGGTAGATGACGACAAAGGATTATTTCTGCATTGTCTAGAGTAATAATGTAGACATTTTATCCTTGGGAGGTAGATGGGGAATTTTTGTTGTTGCTGTATGTCAATATTGAACAATTCAAGTAAGACTCAGAGCTTAAATGTTTAGAAAGCTAGCTGGCATTACTCCCTGAGGTATAGGATGTGATGAAAACCTTGTCAGCATTATAGTTCGTTTTGGTTTCGGCAAATTTAAACAGCAATCAGAGATTAGAATTTCACAACATAACATGTGCATTTGCTAGATTGTCAAGAAAATCTTGTTTTAGAATAAAAGTACACGTGCTAAGGGATATGAGAAATGGCTTCCATGAGAGTCAAGTTGATCGGAGGACACAATCAGGCTTCAATAAAACAGACAAACTGTAATTAATGTCTCATTAATGGCTGATGCTAATGGAAAAAACATTGGTGAAAAAGTTGAAAAAATGAGGGAGGTGAAGCTTATCTACACAAAAGGTGAGTAAGCTTGATACATATTTTTGGTAATTTGTTGTGCTGCTGAAAAGTTATGAACTACGAATGAAAAATTTTACAAAATAAGGAGATAAAACGTGTCAATCTACTGTCCCACATCTCATGCCAGCCCGTGTTTTCAATACAAACAGACGATTCCGAGTAATGCAAAATCTTGCAACATCATTAGGAAAAGAGTATGAAGATAAAAAATTTGCTAAGTTTCTCAATTCCAAGTGCCATTGCTTACATGCGACAAAGAGACAATGTTTTGCTTCACTGTTTAAGTAGTTATGAAACTTTGGACTATATGCGAACATGGAAAATATATTATTCCTAATCAATCTTTCCTTTGCAGGTCGAGGCAAAGAAGGCAGTTCCTAGGGAGGATCAGAGCACTCTGAACAAAAATAGTAGCAGCATTAATGGTTCACCTGGTCCTGCCCGAACAAAGAAGATATTTGTAGGAGGTTTAGCATCTACAGTTACAGATAGTGACTTTAAGAAGTACTTTGATCAGTTTGGAGTGATTGTAGATGTGGTGGTTATGTATGATCACAACACTCAAAGGCCAAGAGGTTTTGGATTCATCACCTATGATTCAGAGGAAGCGGTTGATAGAGTATTGCACAAAACCTTTCATGAACTCAACGGTAAAATGGTTGAGGTCAAGCGGGCTGTCCCAAAGGAATTATCCCCAGGGCCAACACGGAACCAGTTAGGAGGACTTAACTATAGTCCAAGTAGAGTCAGTAGCTTCCTCAATGGTTATACTCAGGGATATAACCAAAGTTCTGTTGGAGGGTATGGAGTTAGAATGGATGGTAGGTTTAGTTCTGTTAATGTTGGACGGAATAACTTTTCTCCATTTGGTACTGGTTATGGGATGGGATTGAATTTTGAGCAGGTGTTGAACCCAAGTTATGGGGGAAATTCAAACCTTAATTCTAATGCTGGCTATGGACGGGTCAGCCCTTCATTTAGTGGAAATGCAAGCAGGTATGGCAACCCCATAGGGTTAAGTGTAGGCAATGGAGGAAGTAGTTCTGTATTAAATTCAACAGCTCACACATTATGGGGAAATGGAAGTAATAATCATTCTTCAAGCGCCAACAACTCCAGTACTTTTATGGGTTCTGGAACTGGAAACTCGGGAATGGGTTCTTTTGGCAGTATTGGAGCACTTTGGGGCTCCTCTGCTAATTCCGGGCAAGGTGGAGGAGTTGGCTCTGTCAATAGCAGTAGCAATCTAGGCTTTGGCAGTGGAGATTTTGATATTGGTCTAGGAGGTGTAGGTTATGGAAGAAACAGTAGGACAGGTGTTGCTCTGACATCATCTCATGTTGCATCCAATGGTGGTTATGAAGGGGCTTATGCAGACTTTTATGAAAAGGGCTCATTATATGGGGATTCCACCTGGCAATCTTCACCTTCAGAGCCAGAAGTGTCAGGCTCATTTGGTTTTGGGCTTGGAACTGCAGCTTCTGATGTTATGACTAAAAATTCTGCTGGTTATGTTGGTGGTTATAGTGTTGCTAATAGACAATCAACTAGAGGTAAGTATTCTTTGCCCCCATGTTTATGCTGATTTCTTCTCTGACAATCAATGCTGCCTTTCCTCATGTAACATTTCATTTTATATTGCTATCAAAGCTTTCATAACTCAGAAGAACACAACTGTCATAGGCAAAATTGCAGAATATAATGAGAATAGTCTCTCTGTGTGGATTTCCTCATTGCGAGTCCGTAGTATTACTCCAACTGTCCAACATTTTGTGCCGATTCCGCAAATTATTGGACCTTGATTGTCTAAGCTCCTATATTTTTTATCACGTAGTTGTTGCTTTCATCCTAGTACATGTAACCGATGCTGATGAAATTCTTTTCTTGCAAAATCTTACACGCCATCATCACGATGCTCTCTGGTGCTGACTGCTGACTGCTGACATGATCTTGTTGATTTTCATGCGTTTCAGGAATTGCCGCATAGGATGATTATGATATAGGTGAGGTAATCTGGTGAAGTGAATTTCATACATGTTTCTTGTCCAGATGTTCCATTCCATATAGGAAACATGATTCGAGCAAACTGGTTCATGTTTTTATCTTAGAGAGCAGTCCAAGGAAATCTGTGTATGGCTTGAGCTTTTGAGATTTTTCTAATATAGGTTTTTTCTTTCTTGAGATGTAAAAAATCACGTTGTGGGGTATACTCAAAATGATTGTATGATGCATCATCTTTCGTGACAATATATATATATATATAAATCGCTGCTCCTCACGTTGTGGGGTCACTAATATTGCATGTCAATAAATCATACCTATGAAAAAAAAAATAGAAACCTTCGAGTAAAGGTGTCCCGTTCAAGTTATGGGTAGTGCAAGTCAATTCAAAAAATGATGCTGTTCTAATATTTTATTCAAGAAATTATAATGATGATGTTTTAGAAAAAACTAAACCTATCTTTGACCTGACACGGGGTTAAGATTAATTTTCACATAATTTAATAATTCTATATAAAACAAAATGCACATAGAAGAAACCCTAGATGCACCATAAGTGAGCTTCTTCCATGAATTAAAGTCATCCTCAATGATAAGGTGTTCCTTTAGTCATTGTGTTTTATGCCTTGTTTTTTCTTCTGTTTTTCAAGTTATCATCGTCTAGGTGGTGAATTTAACTATTACCTCCTGGGCCTGCCCATCATCATCTAGCCCTTGGACGTCTTCATAATCATCCATATTTACCTCATTGCCATACTCCTCCAGTTCTGTATCAGCTTCTTCTTGTTCATCAAAAATTGTTTAGCCACCTGTAAAGACACCAAACTGACCATCTTCATCTCCATCAACTATTTTTTACTAAATTCACCATTATTAATTGGTTCTCTACCACGTGTGCATCCCCATCATTCTCTTCCTTTTTGTTATCACAAATCATCCTCCTCCTCCTCCTCCTCCTCCTCCCTCCTCCACTTCATGATCATCGCCCTCGCTCTCGCTCTCCTCCTCTACCTCGTCATTGTCCTCCTATCTTCACACACGTCAATGCTTCGCTTCCTTATTGACAATTAACTAATACTAAATAGATGTTCTGCATTACACTGCAGGCTAGTTTAAATTATTTTTTTTAAATATATACTAAGGTGATGTAAATATTCTTAAAAAAATATGAGACTTGAGTTATTGATTTAGTTGAGTTTAATAAGCTTGGATAATTTAAATAATTTAAATAAAAAATACAATGATAATAAATAAATTTAAAAAATTAACAATAAAAAAAATAAAAAAAAATCCTGACCTAATTGCTCATTATGGTTAGCATGTCAAATCTGCAACTTAGTCGTCATACCGGGTAATCCTATAGAAAAAAAACGAAATAAAACTATGAAACTCAATAACCAAACAAGCCAATGATGAAGACTGAAATTGAAAAAAAAATTAACAAAAATATCATAATCATTCCAGGTTAATCTGCTAATTTCATTGTCATTTTTGACAAACCACCTTTGCTAGTAACCATGGAATCTGATACAATTTTGAATCATGAAGACAAAAAAAATCCAGAGTTTTCTTCTTTCAATCTTTGGAGAGCATTAATTAACCATGGAAGATGAGAAGAAGGAGGTCTCATTGATGTGTCGACGCAGTGCAAACCAACAAAAATCGATGATCGTCAGCAACACTTACCTCGCTTGCTATGTACTCTAGAATACCAGCAGGAAGCTGAGTCCAGTCTCTTAATTTGTTATATGTAGCAGAAAATCTATGATGGACGGGGCGGGCTTGCTATAGCCAAAACTATTCATATTGTTCACAGGAGAAGGATTTATCTACGTACAAACTTGACCGTATAATCTGAAACAAACGCAGGCTTTTAGTATTCCTCACTATACATCTACTATCTCTTGCCATCACAAATTCCTTGAATATTATAAAACTTGATACCTCACGTGGAACATGGCATCTATGATTAACAGCCAGCTAATCTCAATCAAAATTATGCTAACTGTCATCTTAATAATTGCAAATAAAATAAAATAAAAACAATATTTTATCATTTACGATAAAGCTGTTGAATTTGCTTTATGTTCTTTTGCCGAACAAATGATTTAATTTCTAAATTTTTCTAGGGTTTAGACCCGAGATTATCTAGTGAATATCCTATATCTTAACCATTAGTAGGGTATTTTAGATAACTTTTAGTTACTATCTTGAAATATAAAAATAAAAACAATTGGAATAAAAAAAAATGTTTTCTCAGTCCTTTTTATTTTTAAAAAATATAAATTCATTTAAAAAAATGTATATTTTTATATCCTTTTCTTTTTCCCTCTCTTTTATATGCTTTCGTTCTATCCTGACCTTAGAGTTACAATTTCATACCATCCATTCTCATCTTGTGGGCCAGCAATTAGGGTAGGGATATTATGTACAGACTGCACCCATTTCCTATGGTGCCTGTTAGGTTAAAAAAAGGTCATATCCCATGCGCCACCCATCCTTTGACACTGCCACTTCTTTCTCCAAGCATTGAAGGAGATGATGATTAAAAAAAGAACAAAAAAAAAAGGAGGGGGGATCAAAGATGATTTCACCATGCATAAACTCAACCATGAAAGACGAAAGTCTAGTGAGCCTGGAACACGAGTGATCTTGCATTACACATGATGCATGACAATGTTGCGAGCCTGGAACCCACTCCCATCCGAATGCAATGTCAATTCGTAAATCATGTCAGGAAACCAAGGTCTAGGCAAAAAGGAAAAAGAAAAGGTGAAAAACAAGAGAAGGGTTTGCACCAAGGGTGTGAACATTGTATGATATAATTCTTTTTAAACCCCATGAGATCATTTACATTTGCTACTCCAATTTATCATCTTCAACCATCATTAACTTGGGTGAACAAGTAAAAGAATTCTATTACATGGAACAAAATCAAGAAACTAAACAAATGGAGAAGTAGGGATGTAATATGAGTGGCAAATTCGGGCTAAAGAGAAAGAAACGGGCAAAAATAAGTAATTAAGCTGCAGTTGGTTACTAAGATGAACAGCACCCTTTTTTAGTTTCTGCATTGCCTTCTTGATTCCCATCTCCCTGTAAAACCACGGTCTTTCCGTTTCCCAGCTCAGGAGCACCTGGTTTATTGAGTTCTTGTGATAATATAACTTTCCGGCTTAATATATTGTAGATCTCTTTAACAACCGTCTGAAAGGCAGCAGCAACGTTGGAGGAATCGAGTGCTGAAGTTTCCATGAAGAACAAACCCTGTGCTTCAGCCAAGTCCTTGCCTTCCACTGTTGGTACCTCTCTGGCATCCTTGAGATCGGACTTATTCCCGACAAGTATTGTTACTACATTCATGTCAGAGTGAGCTGTCCAACAGAAAACCAATACAAAATCAATCTTCCATCTGAAAGGAAAAGTGTCAAAATATATGTTGCAGGCATTGCGGTTCAAACAACAAACTGGTCTGCAAAGTGCCCTAATCATAATTTTACTTCAAAGACTATCAAACCAGATATCAAATCAGTCAGTACAGAAAAGGAAATGAAAAGATTTAAATAATTAGCAAAAGTTGTTATGAAACTTACTGTGAAGTTCGTTAAGCCATCTGCCAACGCTATCAAATGTTTGGCGCCTACTGATGTCATAAACGAGAAGAGCTCCAACTGCACCTCTGTAGTATGCAGATGTTACAGCCCGAAATCGCTCCTGACCTGCTGTGTCCCAGATCTGTGCTTTAATTTCCTTTCCGTTAATATCCATCTTTTGGGTTTGGAACTCTACCCCTATTGTAGACTTTGAATTGGGGTAGAATTCATCTCTAGCAAATCTTGCAAGCAAATTTGATTTCCCAACAGCTGAGTCGCCAATTAAAACAATCTTGAAAAGGTAATCTTCTGCTTTGTCATCCTCAGAGTAAAAGGCCATTTTTCAACTTTCACAGAATGGCCAATCTATAGAAGCATGTCTGTTGCTGGAGAACAACTGGTTGGAAACAAGCCAACAATGCCAACAATGACTAGCCTACCATAGGGCAGATCTCTTCAGGGGAGCTTAATATTTACCTCAGAAGAACCAGAAGCTCCCCTATACAAGATGAGGAAATGGAATTAGAATATCCAAGAATGAGGGCAGAGCACAAAGGAAACTTGATAGGCAGGGAAAGTATATAACAGGACAAGGGTCACTGTTGAGAAATTAATTAGAAGAACATGTTGGAACCCAAGGAAATATCTATCTTCCGAAGCTAAAGTTGGCGGGCCTCATAAAAGTGTAACAAGTAGTAACTTCTACTCCATCCTCTGCTTTCTACCGCTTGTGTAATTCTATCAGGTGCTTTTTCTTTGTGGAATCCAGTATTTCTCTTCAAAATGAGGATTACGGTCCCTGCAATATCAATAAAGCATCAGCATCTAATTTTCCATAGCTTGACAGAATGTAACCACTGTAGACAGAAACTAAAGAGAAGAAGAGATCAAGTGCAATATAAACAGAAGCTTAAAAATTTTAAAGCAACCCTTTCTCCCCTAACATTAAGCTAACTCTATTGGCCTCATCCCTTTTGTTTGACCCTAGAAGCAGCCTTTCTCCCCCTATATTAACCTAACTTCAGCTCATCTCCTGTTTCACGCTTCTAAACTCACCACAGGACTGCACAATGGTGGCCAGATCCTTCCTGCACTCTACCCAATAAATTTACATCGACTTAACAGATTATGATCTCGAAACATCATAATAGTCATGGATATGACAATTGGAGATCAGAAGAGGATGAGTAAAAAACAATTCAAATAAAAAAAGAAAATTACTGTCTTTTTTCTGGACTAGTTGCGCTAGCATTAATATACTTCCCCACCGAAATCTGGATGCCGCTCCTGTAACTTATCACTCAAAGGTTACTGCTTCCTCGTACCTACTTCTCTTCTACCCTATGTTTTCCCAAATAGCCAAAGAATTATATGCACTGTCTATCACTCTATAAAAACTAGTTGTTTCCATTCATCTAAAGTCATAAATACAACACTAACACAAACAAACCAAATTGCCATGATATACAATATAAAGCTGAAAGGCATCCTCAAACATACAATTATGCAAACTAGACAAGCCTATGATCCAAAATATAGAGCAAGAAGGAAAGTAAACCTCTAGACTACAGCGGCCTATATCTACACATCAAGCAAGACACACATAGCCTAACTCAAGCATCACATAAAATCCAACAAAAATTCGACACAATCAACAAAGAAAACTTCAATCATTGTCTTAATTCACAGTACATTCTGAGCATCTCAATGTAGAACACTACACAGACAAGCGCCGTAATGCTTTCCAATCCTGTCAAATTGTAAACAACAAGCACTACAAGCTGCACATAAAGTCAACATTTTTATGCAGTGATGTTCATAGTCAACAAAAGCAGTCATTAGAAGAAAAAACGATGGAAAACTAAGCTGTAAACATGATCTCCTTAAGTTTAAACAAAAACCCATTAAGGATTAAACCATTTTGAACCCAAAAAAACAACATTTTAACAAATTACAGATCATGTAATGATAAAAAGAATGCAATCTTTCACCATGTTTTTGAATTTTATTGAGACCCCAGATGGAAATTTAACAAAAAACGAAGAGCCCATATTTCTTCAAGCAACCAACTACAAATTAATAAAGCACAAAGAAATTAAACATAAAAATTAATAGTCAACAAAAAGAATAACAAAAAAGTACCTTTTTTGATGGGCTCCGAAAATCAAATAACGAAACCGAATAGCGAAATGGATCTTGTGGGGTATTTAGAAAATTAAATGATTTAATAATGGCGTTTTTTACTTGAAAAACGAAACGATTTTAGACAGAGAAGCAGAAGCCAGCTAGTCACAGAAAGAGAGAGAGATTTCTTTCTTTTTCTTTATTTTTTCTCAATGTGTCTGTCTGGTTTTAAGCCGTTCAAGCCAAGTAATTAATGAGCTAATAATAATAATAATAATAATAATGTTAATAAACAGGGATGGTTTTTTTTTCTTTTGGTGTTTGAGAGATGTAATAATTATTTTTTAAAGTATTTTTTTATTTAAAATATATTAAAATAATATTTTTTTATTTTTTTAAAATTATATTTAACATTAGCATAAAAAATAAAAATATTTACTTTTAAATAAAAATATTTTAAAAAAAATCATAAATCAGGAGTTGCATCGCAACTCTCAAGCAACATCTTTTCATGTTTAAATTGTGCCATGGAATTTTTTTTATCTTATTGATACATGTCTTTTATAGGATCAAAGGAAGAAGTTTAATTTTAATGTGTAGAGGTTTAAGGCTTGAGTTTCATTACTAAGTATTTGATTACTGAAAATAAGGGCAAAAATAAATAAAAATATAAAATAAATTTACGTATATTAAATTTTTATACTTTTAAAAGAGAGAGTAAAAAGAGGAATGTTTTTGTTTTCTATCCCAAATACACTAACCAAATTCTATCTTATTTTTTTACTAATATAGTAACTCCATTCACATACATAGCATGCATTATGTTTTTTTTTTTTTTTTTTCTAGAGTAATAGGGTTCATGAATCACATGTCAGTAATTTTGTTTTTGTTTTTGTTTTTTTTTTGTTAATTTCCAAGATTTGTTTTACGACATGTTTGATAAAAACGAAATGTTTGATTTAGACATGTACAAGCTACCTTTGGAATAATTCATAATGGAATAATTCATAATGGTAAAATTAACTTTAATTCTATTATTATGATCATTTCATCCATTATTTTTGCATAGTTTTTTTAATAAAGGTAATGTTTATTTTTTAATGCAATTGCTAAAAAAAATTAATGTTTTCCCAAAAGTTGTTATTTTTCTCCGCTTAAATAAAAATAAATTTAATTGATGAAATGATTATAATAAAGTTAATTAAAAATAAAAATTGAGGGACTAAACAAAACTTTAAGAAGAGAAGAAAGAAAATGTAATAGGATGGCACAATAACAAGAGTATTAGAGAGAAAATAAAAAAGAAAAGGAACAAAATAAAGAAAGAGACGTTATAGACATAACAAAGCTTTGATTATAGCATTTTTAATATCATTAGAAAATTCTTAATGAGACAATTTACAGATATAAAAGAAAGCCAACTTTGAAGCTAAAAGTAAGTTATATACACCACCTAAAAGGCAATAATATGCTCACTCACTAGCATGTGTAACACACGCGTAAGCTACTGGAATTTTTTCTTTTTATGTCTGACCTGTGTTTTACACGTGCCAGACAAAAAAAATTGATTGGGAGATGCGCATGTCATATTTGTGCATCTCCAAGTTACACGGTTAAGGTTTGCACAACCAATTAAACTATACTATTTTGAATTTATTTTTTTTCAGTTGTTTGGGGAAAAGTTTTTCTCTACTATGTTAATTTAGAAAGGAAAAAAAACCTTGTGTATTTTTTATGGTTTGTTATTGTGTTATTGAAGAACTTAAATTGAACACAAACATTCATTTAAATGACGTTTTATGTAGAATATTTTTGGGATGGGAAATCTTTTACAATATTTGGTAGGTAATGATATAAAATTTCCTATGATAGTAAAATGATGATAGTATTTATAATTATGATATAGAATGATGATGATGATATTAATGTTGCGGATAAAAATGAGAGGAGGAGGTGACAATAATGGTGATGGAGTACGATAATGATTATAGTACAGTGTAGTGATGAAAACGATAACAGTTGTTGTGGAATGATAGTGGGACGGTAGCAATAATACAGATAATGATTGTATGTGGGATAGTGGTAGAGATCACGGTGATAGGGTGATTGTGACATTAATGGTAATAGTATTTGTTAATATTATTGGATGATATTGCGAGTAAATTATTATTTATAAATTATTTTATGAATTAAATTGAAAAATTGATCAAAAAATATTTTAAAAAATCAAATACAAAAATATGTTTTTTTATAAGACAAACACTCTCTTATTTGGTTTAGTATAGTATTGAGTTCGTAAAATTTACCACAAAAATATTCTTTATCCAATAAATAGAACTATCCAAACCTATTTTGAATTTTATGTTTTTATCAAGGGGTTTTTTTTTTTTTTTTTTAGTTTCGAGGTATCCATGGACAGCCAAAGAGATTTTTTTTTTCACAATGTCTAGAGTTGTACTTATCTCTCTATTAAAAATTGAAGTTTATAGATATTTCTCGTAACAATTCATATATTCTTATGAAAAAAAAAGAAATAAAACTCCGAATATATTTAATAATTTATCGACAGATATATCATGAAATCTTGCCAACTCTTCAATTGATGAACCTTGTGCCTAAGTCCATACAGGTAACCTAGCCCAAGAGATTATATTGTTTGCACTAATCAAGTTTCATTTGTCTTGATAAACCAAAATAAATATTAAAACTTGCAAGTTTTTCACTAATTAGTCAAAATCCTAAAGCATCGACACCATAGCCGCTAATTAATGTGGGATTTTTTATCAAATTAAAAATAAACAAACTTAAATTATTTATAATAAAACATAAAAGATATGGTTACATGTTTCATCTCCTCTCGAAAGACAACTAAACTGATCTATCTAGGTTTTCAAAACTTAACAAGGTTCATAAACTGAAAGAAAATCCCCATGGATACGTAAAGAAACATTCTTAATATATAAGAACTGATACGACAATATTTTTAATTGTTAAAAAGAAAAAGAAAAATACAAAATTGATCATCATTGTCAATATATAGCTAGATTGTCATTTGCAAAGACATGTAAATTTTACTTGGTGAGACTTTGCTGTCAACATATTCATTATCGATGAAACCATCACTATAAAACAAGAAAAGAGAGGATTCTTGCATCTTAAAAGGGGCCATAGTCAGTCTCACAGCATAGAGTCATAAATATTCTGGGTTATTTTTAGACTTCGATTGTGAACCGTTACCATCAAGCTATCTGTTCTTGCTGTTGTTATCACTGAAAACAATTGAAGCCATGGCCTCTTACTGCCATATTTGTAATGGGCCACAAATTATTATCATCCTCGATACCTTACACGTTGCATTCATTCATATTATTCTCGAGGGTTAAGTCGAATAGTAAATCAGAATATTCCTCATCTTATCATTTACGTGATCTCTGTTCATCATCGATCTCGTAACAAAAAACACGAAACGAAGATAGTAAAAATGAGAATACTAATTAAACGCAAACTAAAGATCATTTTAATATATCAGAGAGTTGGAAAACACCCTCAAAACTAAAACCACATAAAAAGAACATTCACACATTCCTTCATTGATTTTCATTTATGATTTGCAGTGCTGCCGTATATATCCAGCTGCTAGCTAGTTAGGGTAAGGTAGACTGGCAGACAGATATACCATACTCAATTAATGGTATTGATATTGTATTGTCAATTCTTTAGCAATTAAGGCGTAGCAGAAGGGTTACGAAAGCTTGCAGTTAGGTATCGGAGACATGCAGAAGAAGGACCCCGCCTTCCATATACTGCTGCACGACTGCAGAAAAACCTGTGAAGTGCAGGATAGGCCATGTCTCTGAGGTGAATGCCACAACTTTTTAAAATGTTTGATTTGACTATTCAGGAGTTTTGTAGAGTTGGTAGAAGTTTCATTGCATGTTTCCGCTAGTGATGTTATCTGTTTTTTTATTAAATTTTGAAAAACAAAATTAAATTAATTGTTTTAATATTTTTTTTATTGTATTGATATGTTAATGTAAAACATAATTTTTAAAAAATTAAAAAATATTATTTTAATATATTTTTAAATAAAAATCATTATAAAAAATAGCCATACGTGAATTTGATCTTTATTGTCGAGTTGTTGTAGGGGACTTGTGGTCGTGGAAGAAACCTCCAGATTAATTCATGTGGTTAAAAAATATTTTAGCCAATTTGATTTTAAGATATGGGCTGTAATAAAAACTTGCAAACAAAAAATCAGCACAATATAATTTATTCAAATTGATAGTACAAAAACAAATCTGAAAAGGCTAAAAAAACTATCAAATACCCGTGCGCACTATAATTATATATGTATTTTGTTTCGATAAAAATATAAAAAAATAATATTTTTTCTACTGTGCATAAACGGTTCTAAACAATTTGGAAAATTTTACCAAATTGCTTTTGGGAGTCACCAAGAGGCATGTATGGGCTTGAAGCTGTCTCGGCCAATACAACTCTTGTTTTTCTTTTAGGATCTTTAAGAAAATAATATATATTAATTTTATTGGTATTTTCAGATATTAAAAATTATATAAACTATAAACTGTCATTAGGCAACAAAGGTCAAGATGGCCGAGTTGGTCTAAGGCGCCAGTTTCAGGTACTGGTCCGAAAGGGCATGGGTTCGAATCCCATTCTTGACATTTCTTTTCGCATTAATCGAATACTCTCTATTTTCATATATTATATATTATATATATTATAAAATGAAATCAGACAACTAAGGTCAAGATGGCCGAGTTGGTCTAAGGCGCCAGTTTCAGGTACTGGTCCGAAAGGGCATGGGTTCGAATCCCATTCTTGACATTTCTTTTTTCATAAATCGAATGCTCTCTATTTTCATATATTTTAAATTATATATAATCTAAAATGTCATCAGGCAACAAAGGTCAAGATGGCCGGTCTCTCCATTTTCTAAATCACAAAAAACAATTATATGGAGGTTAAATTTATTTAGAAGTTGATGATTTCTTTACTCTTTTTGCTGATTTTATGATCAACTTCTTGTCCTGCAGGAATTGATTGTGAGTACTTGTGTCTTTGGAGCAATTTTTGAGGCTGCAATCGGTGGGTTTTTTAATGACAGTTTAGGGAGGAAAAAAACAATTTTGATTGCAGATTTTTTCTTCTTCATTGGTGCAGCAGTCATGGCTGTTTCTCCACATCCTTAGCTTCTTATTACTGCAAGATTTCTTGACGGTATAGGAGTTGGAATAGCATCCATGCGCCATGGCTGATTTGAGGTTGGTAATCTAGTATGAGAGGTGTTGCATAAAATAAATAATAATGTTATGTAAAGACTTCTAATATCTTTAATGTTTAAGTATTTGAGATCCTATTTATTTTGAAAGAGAAAGAACAAGAACTCAAGGATGAATTTTATCTGACATGGAAAGAATGATGTAATCAATTTTGTAAAAATTAAAGGTTTTGATCATTTGGAAGAACACGTAATATAATTAGATAAAAATCTAATAAAGATAAACTATGTGAATGATCTAACAAATATTTTTATGATCATACAGGTCTAGGCTTAAGAGAAATTCTTATCATAACATATTACATTAACATCTTAAAATTACGATAACAAAATATCCGACTGTTGGATTAAACTTAAATTTTTCCAAATGACTTTACATGTAGTTTCCTCACGAAAAACTTTTTTATAGCTTATCGGACCATTGAAACTCTTAGAATTAGACTTGTAAGTTGTTTTGATCAATTTTGTTATTTTCCTAATATTTTTGAATTTTATATTTTAAATTAGATTTTTTTTATGATTTTAGATTTTTAGTTGTTCTCTAGAATTTTTTAGTTTATTTAAAGATCTTTCAAGACAACCACCGTATATTTAACTTTCAGAGAATATAATCATGAACGAAATTAAGCGGCAGGGTCATGAATCGCATAATACATATACAAATGCAATTATTAAAACAGTTAAATAAAACAGCTAGAGTTCCAAAGCTTCAATACATGAATTGTAGCTTTGTTTAATACATTAAGCGTGGAAAGAACTAAAAAAATCAGAAGATGTTTTATGGAAGAAAATAAATTCTTTGCACTCCATGGAGAATAAAGAAATAAACATCATGTTAATTTTAATAATGTTTTTTAATTATTTATTTTATCAATATAACCAATTTCAACATCATATTAGAATTAATATATAATGTAATCTTGTTTTTCAAATTAATAAGATAAATAATTTCTATCAATGTATTAAGGATTTCATATCAGGTACGTATTTGAAAAAAAATGATGTCTTTTTTTTTATCAGGCCACGCAATATATATATATATTCTTGGGCCAAAAAATAGGAAAAATTATTTATTGTCTTTCTGATTATGAAAGATGATCTGCAATTACAAATCAAGTATACATATAATATGATTGACTTTGTGAATTTCCTTGATGGAAATAAAGACCATGATTTTTGTAAACACATACAATTAATTTCTATCACTTTTGCTCAAACTCTACGTACTTGCTCAGCATACCTGACAGCCCCAGATGCACCAAGGAGTTGCTGTATGACTTGCTTGAAAGCAGATTGTGCTTTCTGTGCTAATGCAGCCAGCGAAGTGAGTTCATTCACCTTTCTCAGCCCTTCAGCAATACAATGCATAATTTTCTTACATGATTCCTTGCCACATTAAGTGAAATGTTACTGTTAATTTGATTACATTATAGACTTTAATTTGAAGTTTCCATGTTATCAAACTGGTATTGATATTTATTTTTTACACTATCAGTTCCATCCTGGAGCCTGCCTGGATTCATCCAAGGTTGTAAGGGGTGAATGCCGTGCTGAAAATCGTGTGT
>Ga0307517_10005723_pt1 | contig 18609 bp, 7 predicted proteins | sample 23_EM_MG_FD_194515 | JGI IMG/M metagenome (GOLD analysis project Ga0307517, IMG submission 194515) | Populus trichocarpa ectomycorrhiza microbial communities from riparian zone in the Pacific Northwest, United States - 23_EM | ecosystem: Host-associated > Plants > Roots > Unclassified | place... | reverse complement strand
CCCCCAACTCCACGACCACACAGGCCAGGACGAGACGACCCCGCCCCAGAACCCCGACACCACCACCATCCCCGCGGACACCGCACCCACCTGGCCCACCTCCAACGCCCCGGTCGCCGCGCCCTCTTCGACGTACGTCCTCGCCTACGGGTCCCAACTGGACGGCAACGTAGGCCTGGTGTTCCTCGAACCGCTGTCGGCGGCCGTGGTGAACGGGCTGCACCAGCAGGTGATGACGGCGCTCGGGCTACAGGCCGCGCCGGACACGCATCCGGTGCGGGAGCAGTTGCGGACGGTGGCGAGCGCCGAGGCGCTGGTGCTCAACCTGCCTTATTTGCGCGGGAGTCTGGGTTTCCGGATCACCTTGCGCGTGGACGGCCGGGACCGGGACGTGGACCTGCGGATGCGGCTCGCGAACCCGGTGGCGGCGGCCCGGTACGGGCAGGCCGAGGGCGCCGAGCGGGACGTCCGGGTGGAACGGCGTGGCATCGGTTCCCAGGAGTCGGTGTCGTCGGAGGCCTCCGGCAACATCCGTACGCTGATGCTGCCTTGGACCGCGCTGTTCCCGGTGAGCCGGGCGATCCCGGTGCGCGGTGTCGATGTCGCGCTGACCCTCGCACTGACGTTGAACCAGCTCTCGTCGACCGCGTCGGTGACCACCGTGGTGCAGTCGACGACGGCACAGCGCAGCAACGAGCCCTCGGAGCCCTACGACTTCACCGCCCTGTGGGACGTACGGCTGGACACTCCGGCGCTGGCCGCGCCCGTCACCTGGGGGGCGACGCAGGCGCACGGGCCGGTGACGTTCTGGTTCCCGCAGCATCTGGCGCGGGACGAGGAGGGGGAGTTGCCGGCGGCGGCGGGTCTGGACGTTCTGCCGGTGTGGGGCGTGGACACGGTGGCGGAGCCGGGGCGGCTGCTCGCGGAGGCGTTGCAGCACTTCGACGCCCAACTGCGGACGCTGGACAGGGACTCCCTGGCGGAGCTGGAGACGTTCCTGTCGGAGCCGTTGCTGCGGGGCACCCTGCCGATGCAGCGGGACCGGGGCGTCTTCTCGCCGGTGCTCCTCGACGGTTCGGGGCGCGCGGTCGGCATGTTCCAGTTGCTGACCGACGTGGAGGTGGGGGAGCCGCTGCGGCGGAGCGTCCCCGGGAAGATCAACCTGGAGAGCCACCTGATGCAGGTGGTGAAGATCGACGCCCAGTCGAGGTTCAGCAGCGGTGTGTCCCTGTCCGGGAGTGTCGGCCCGGCGTTCACCGGCGATCACACCGAGGGGCACCCGGACGCGTCCCGGCGTCCGGGCGGCGGTCTGCTGGGGCGGGTCTCGGTCCAGGCGGCGACGAACGGCGCGCTGACCCAGAGCGGCAGTGCGGCACTGATGCACGCGGTGCGCACCAACCGCAGTCATCTGCTGGCCCCGGCCCAGGTGCACCACACCCTGGTGCTGCATCTGCCGGGCGGCGGGCGGCGGACCTTCGAGCCGGGTGACTGGCCGCGCGGTATGCATCTGCGGGTGCTGACCGCAGAGGACGCTCAGGGGCATGCGCCGTCGGAGGACGAACTGCGGCTGCTCCCGGCGGAGTTGGAGCATCTGCGGGCGATCGGCACCACGGCGACACCGCTGGAGGTGCAGGGCACCGAACCCCTCTTCGTGCACGCCGAGAACTGGCTGCGGAGGGAGGGATTCCTGCCCGGCGACACCACCGCCCGCAACCGCGTGCTGCCCGACGAGGCGCTGGTGCAGGCCCAGTTGAACAATCTGCGCAGGTTCGAGCAGACCCGCTCGCAGGTCGGGCAGCGGGCCGCGGCGGACGCCATGGTGGACGGCGGCCACTCGCTCTTCCTGGAGATCCCGACCGTGAGCGGCACCCGCCGGGTGCGGCTGGTGCTCAGCGCGGTGCGCGGCGCGGGCGAGAGCACACACACCACGGTGCTGCCCGATGTGCAGGGCATCGGCCTGTCCTCGCTGTCGACGGTGGCCACCGACCAGAACGGCTCGCAGTACGGGGCGTCGTACGGCGGCGGCGGTTCGTTCGGACTGCCGGTGCGCGACGGTGCCTGGACCGTCGGCGGCACCGGCGACCATGTGCGCTCCCACCAGGTGCAGCACGACAACAGCGCGCAGCTGTCCCTCGGGCACGACCAACAGTTCATCGGCAGCGGGGCGGGCCAGCGCAGCGAGGTGTTCGAGGTGCCGGCAGACCTGGCGCTCGACCTGTACGAGGGACCGGGGGAGGAGCCCCTGCTGCGGTTCGCGCACGAGACGGTCCAGCAGCCGTACGTCCCGCACGGTACCCAGCAGCCCGGCCCGAACGACCCGGCCCCGCCTCCGCCGCCGGACCGGGTACCGGGTGCGTTGCGGCTGTCGGTGCCGACGCACCGTACGCTGCCCGCCGACGAGCCCGTCCCGGTGGCGCCCGGCGCGCACACCGTGCGGGCCGCCACCGACGCCGACCGCACGCTGCTCGATCTGACCGACGCGGCGGGCGCCCCGCTGCCCGACTCGGTACCGCTGCCGGACGACGCGATGGTGGAGGTGTTCCAGGCCTCGGCCGCGCTGGACGAGGCGTTCCGCGCAGTGCTCGGCAACACCTACACGGGGCATCCGGCACGCGGCCTGCTGGACGGGATGCGGGACGCGGTCGCGGAGCGAACTCCCGCTCCGGTGGCCCGTGTCGGACGCGCCGTCGGCGAGTCGCTGGCCGGCGCCGCGGCCACCGACCCGACCACGGTCACGGCCGAGATGCTGACCGCCGCCCGCAGCCCCGCCGCCCTGCTGGCCCGCGGCCACCAGGTGTTCAAGGGCGCCTACGTGATCGAGGGGCTCACCCTGCCCGGGCTCGCCGCCGACGAGGTGCTGTCGGTGGAGATCCGCGGCGCCCTGCGCGCGCCGCGGGCCTCGGACGAGATCACCCAGTACTTCGAGACCGGGCTCGGCGCCGCCGACGGCGCCGGGCAGCAGCGCGGGGTGTCCAGTGCCGCGCAGTGGGCGGGCGGCCTCACCGCGGTCCGCAACAGCTCCTCGGTACAGACCCCGGGCTCCGACCAGGCCGCCGGCAACGACGGCGACGTCGGCGGCCTCGACGACGGTGCCACGCTGCTGCGCCGCGCCGACGACCCGGAGCAGCAGGAGGGCGCCGCCACGACCACCGCCGCGCCCCGCAGAACGACCCTCAACCCCTCGGGCCGCTACACCCGCACCACCCGCCGCGACAAGGCACGGGGGCTCGCCTCCTCGACGGTCGTGAACCGCACGGCCACCGAGAGCGGCGCCCAGCACCGCATCACCGCCGACGCGCTCCTGCTGGTCACCTTCCGACGCGGCACCCGCAACGCCGTGGGCAACGCGCTCGGGCAGGGCGAGGGCCGCGCCGTGACGGTGGCGGTCGAACTCCCGGACGCCGTACGGTTCCTGGCCACCCCGGCACAGATCCGGCGGCACGCCGCCTGGTTCACGACCGTGCCCGGGCTCACCCTGCCCGCTCCGGTACCGGGTTCCGTGCAGCTGCCGCGCCGCTTCGTTGCCTCCCGCGAGGTGGGCCTCGGCAGCGTCCAGGCGATGGACGAGTACACCGACGCCACCCGCACGGTGCAACGCCCCGACCTGCTGCGCCGCCAACTCCTCACCCTCGTCGAGGACGAGGCCCCCGGCACCACCCGCCCGGGCCACGCGTCGTACCTCTCCGGCGTCGCCACCCGCATCGCCGACCTCACCTCCACGGCGGGCCTGCGCACCCTGGCCGGTCGCGGCCCCGGCCACGTCCAGCGCTTCCGCTTCCGCCATGTCGGCTACGGCGGCGCCCGCCTCGTCGAGGTCACCCTCGCCGCCCAGCCGGACGCCGACGACCACGCGCTGCGACTGCTGCGCGGCCACCCGGCGGCAGCGGGCTCCGGCATCGAGCAGTACCACGGCCACACCCCGGCCTCGGTGACCGACCGGACCGCCGACAGCACCCGGCACTCCGGGTTCGTCCAGCTCCAGACCCGGCTCCCGAGGCCCACCGGCGGCCCCCGCACCGACCGCGCGGGCGCGCTGCTCGGCGCCGACACGGTGCGCGGCAACTCCGCCCGGGTCACCCGGGCAGCCGAGGACCGGCACTGGCTGCGCACCGACAACGTCGCCGACTTCGACGGCGTCCCGTACCGGATCGTCGCCACCGTACGGTCCACGCCGACCGCCGACTGGCTGGTGGACCTGCCGGGCAGCGTGCTCCAGCACGGCGTGCTCAGCCTCACCGACGCCGACGTCCCGCTGGCCAACCGCATCGCCCACCTCTTCCTCGGCCGCCCGGCGCGGAGCGTCACGGTGCACACCGCCGCCGCACTGCGCTTCACCGGCAGCGAGACCGCCGAACCCGCCGCGCCCGAGCGGCAGTTGACGGCGGGCCACTCGGTGCGCCGGCCGACGCCGACCGGACGCCGCTTCACACCGGGCGGCCCCGCACCGGTCTTCGCCTTCGACGCGGGCACCGAACTCGCCACCGCGCTCGGCGAGGTTGCCCCGGCCCTCACCCGCTCCTGGCGCGCGCTCGCCGCCTCCGACTCCGCGGACGCCACCGCCGTACGGATCGGCGAACTCCTCCAGGCGGGCACGATCTCCCTGGACCACCCGCGCGGCTCCGCCGGCCTCACCACCACGGTGCCGGGCGCCTACCCGTTCCAGAGCGCTCCCGGCACCCCGCCCCGGCTCACCCTGGAGCTGTACCGGCCGCGCCCGGTGACCGACACCGGGGACGTGACGATCGACCGGGTCCGGCTCAGCACGGTCAGCGCGGGCTCCGCCTCGCACGCGGGCGTCACCGGCAGCCTCGCGGCGCAGGGCGGCTTCAGCGCCGACGACTCCAACCGCCAACTCCTCGGCTTCACCGTGCCGGTACTGGCCCGCCAGCCCCAGGACCCCGGCACCGGCGCGGCCGTCGGCGGCACCCGCCGCGAGTGGCTCAAGCACGGCAACACCACCACCCCGGCGGGCTCGCGCGGCACCCGCAGCCACGAGATCCTCGCCGACGCCCTGCTCACCGTGCAGGGCCCGAACGGCACCCGGTACGTCTCCGGCACGGTCCGGCTGCGCCCCCTGGAGCGCGACCTCCTCGGCCACGGCGTCACCACCTCCCGCACCGACCCGGGCGTGTACGACGGCGCCTCCCTGGCCCGCGAGGCCGCCGACGCGCAGGCGCCGGGCGACCGCGCGGACGAGGTGCTGCGCGACTGGCGCACGGTCCCGCTCCGCGACCTCCCGACCCTGCTGTCCCAAGGCGTCCAGGCGGACCCCGAAGCACCCGGCCCCGACGACACGCTCCAGCTGTGGCTGGCCACGAACGGCAGCCCCGAGCAGACGGCCCGCGCCCTGTACGCCGCTTCGGGCACGGCCACGCTGCTACGGCGGCCCGTCGAACTCGCGCTGCGGGACGGCGAGGGCGTGCGGTTCCGGCGGTTCGACGCCGCCGGGAATCCCGACGTGACGCCGGGGTCGGACGAGCGGGACGAGGAGGAGGGGTACGGCGCGGGCCCGAGCGGCTCGGGTCAGGGCGGTGCGGGTCCGAGCAACGCGGGTCGGGACGGAGCGCGGCGGGACGGCCGGGGCGCCCCTGCTGACGACGCCTACTGGGCGGCCGTACGCGATCAGATAGGTGTGCTGGAGGTGGCCGGGCGCGCGGAGGACGCCGCGCGGGCGCAGGAGGCCCAGCTCCAGGCGGAGGTGCCGGACGCCGAACGCGCGCTGGCGGAAGCCCTGCCGCCGCTGGCACAGGCGGAACAGGTCCTGGACGACGCCCGTACCGCCGCGGACACCACGACCGCCGAACGCGTCGCCGCCGAGCGGACCGTCGTGGCCGCCGCCCGCGCCGATCAGGAACGGGGCGCCCGTGTCACGGAGTTGACCGCGGATCTCGACGACCAGACCGAGCGGGTGGCGGACACGACCCGGGCGGCCGGGGAGTACCACGACGCGGTCCGGACGGCGGAGCAGGAACTGGCGGCGGCGGAACGGCCCGTACGGCAACCTGCCGACTCGGCGACACCGGGCGGGAGTTCGCAGCGCGCCGAGGGCAACTCCGCCGCGGGTGGCCCCGATTCACCCGCCCGGCGTGCGTCGCGCCGGAACCGGGCGGAACGCGCACTGCACCAGGCCCGGATCGCGGCCTCGGCGGCCGACCGCGCCGTCGAGACCGCCCGGCACGCCGCCGACGACACCACACGCCGGCTCGGTCTGGCCCGGGACGCGGCCCGCACCGCCGCCGAGGACCTGACCCGGGCCCGGACCATCGCCGTGACGGCGACCGCGACGGACCGCACGGCCCAGGCGGAACTCGCCGAAGCCACCGCACACCGCGACCAGCTGGCCGCCGCGCGGGACGAGGCCCGGGGGGCGTTGGACGCGCTCGGCCGCGACATCGCCGAGGCGCTGGCGGAACAGGCCGGGCAGGCGGCCCGGCAGCGCAACGCGCAACAGGATCTGGCCGACGTCGTCACCCTCCTGGAGACACAGCGAGCGGCGACCGGCGACGGCACGGCCCCCCTCCCGACCGGCTCCCTCGCCGCCACCCCGGCCACCTGGCCCCGCCGCACCCCCCGCCCGACACCGGCCCGCATCGGCCCGGGCCCGGCGCCCGAACAGACGGAGGACCCGCAGGAAGACCCTGAGGACGAGCCCGAAGTGGAGCCCCAGGAACGGGAGTTCCGGCCGGGCGGAGCCGCGGGCGTGACCGGCGGGGAACCCGAAGGCGAGGAGTCCGAGGGCGAGGAGTCCGAGGGCGACGAGGACGAGGACGGCGACGAGGAGAGCGACGGTGAAGACGATGGCGACGGCGGCGACGAGGACGGCGGCGCGAACGGGCAGCGCGGTGAAGGCTCCGGCGGTGCCCGATACCGCCTCGCCGTATCGCGGGCGGAGCGCCCAGCGACGTTCGTCCGTTCACTGGCGCGGCTCCTCGCCGCCCCCGGCACCTCCGCTCATGCCACCCCCGCCCCCACCTGGACCGGCACCCGCGACCCCCACGCCGCCCTCCTCACCTGGGCCCAGGTCGACGTGGCGGCTCACGGCGCCCCCGACGACGCGGTGCTCCCGGCGCCCGGCGCCTCGGTGCGGACCGACGCGCTGGCCGAAATCGGCGCTCTCACCGAGGAGTTGCGTGCCCAGTCGATCCTCCAGAACGGCACGGTGACCGTCGCGGAGGCCGGACTGGACGACGTCGCGCGCCTCGCCCTGGTGCTGGCCCGCCCCGACACCCCCGCCTACGTGTCCACCCTGGCATCCCTGGTCGCACGCGACACCGGGCGGCCGGTCCAGGTGCTCGGCCCCGACGACCTCACCCACCGGTTCGGCCCGGCCGACGGCACCCCGCTCACCCTGTACTTCGACGGCAACCGGTTCTCGGTCGACCCGCCCGCCCCGGAAGACGACTGACCGGTCGTCACCCGATCACTTTTCTGGAAGGAACAGCATGTCCGGCAAGAACAGCCCGCAGCACCAGGCAGCGACGGGCGGGACGGAGCCCGCCCCGGCCCCGGACACCACCGCGGGCGGCGCCCCCGAGACCGAAGCGGCGGCACTTCCGCCGACCAGCGGCGAGACGACGGCCGCCCGCACCGGCGCCCCGGAGACGGCGGCGAAGACGGAGGCGGAGGCGGAAGCGGCACTTACGACACCGGCCCAACTCCCGGCCGCCGGCACGGGAGTTGCCGCGACAGCCGCTGCCGGTACCGACGAGACCGCGATCCCGGAAGCGGCAACCGGCACCCACGCCGACCCCGATACCGCCCCCGACCCGGGCGCCGACGCCCTGGCCGCGACGGCGGCCGGATCCGGATCCGGATCCGAGCCCGGCGAAGACGCAGCAGCAGCCGCCCCCGCCTTCGGCCGCCCCTCCCGAGGCATCCTCGCCGGAGCCGCGATCGCCGGCGCGCTGCTGATCGGCGTGCCGTTCCTGGTGTCCGGCATGCTCGGCAAGTCGGGTTCGGACTCGAAGCCGTCGGACCAAGTGGCCGACGCCGGCACGGTGTTGAACGGCGCGTCGCCGGACATCGGCGCCGGCGCCTACGGTTCGGCCAGCCCGGACCCGACGACGAAGCCGAACCCCTCGCTCACGACGGGCGGCGGCAAGAAGAACACGGTGAAGAACGGCGCGGGCGCCGCGGTGGCCGGCGGTGCCGGTGCCGGAGTGGTCGTGGGCAGTTCCGCCGAGGCCCCCAAGAAGGCTTCCTCCGGCGGGAGTTCGAAGAAGAAGTCCACCACGACCAAGGCCACGGCCACCAAGACCAAGACGGTGACGACCGCGCCCGGCACCACCATCTACGGCCACGCCTCCAACAAGTGCATCGAGATGGTGAGTCACAAGGGAACCGACGGTTCGCCGCTGCAGATCAACAGCTGCACCGGCAAGAACTGGCAGAAGTGGGACTTCCGTTCGGACGGCACGATCCGCTCGATGGGCCTGTGCATGGACGTCGCCTGGGGCTCGTCGGCGAACGGCGCGGTGATCCAGCTCGCGGTGTGCAGCGGCAACCCGGCCCAGCAGTTCCGCCTCAACTCCAGCAACGACCTGGTCAATCCGCAGGCCAACAAGTGCGTGGACGTCAAGGACCAGAAGACCGCGGCCGGCACCCGGCTCCAACTCTGGGACTGCAACGGCCAGGACAACCAGAAATGGAGCACCCGCTGAACACGGCGGTGCCGCCGCACCCGTAGAGGAACGGCGGCACCATGGACACCCAGACGCTCAAGCCCGGTGCTAGATGTCCCGGAAGATCTCGATCTGCGCCCCGACGGAGTTGAGCCGCTCCGCCAGATCCTCGTAACCGCGGTTGATGACATACACGTTCCGCAGCACGGACGTGCCCTCCGCCGCCATCATCGCGAGCAGCACGACCACCGCGGGCCGCAGCGCCGGCGGGCACATCATCTCGGCGGCCCGCCAGCGGGTCGGGCCCTCGACCAACACCCGGTGCGGGTCGAGGAGTTGGAGGCGTCCGCCGAGGCGGTTGAGGTCGGTGAGGTAGATCGCGCGGTTGTCGTAGACCCAGTCGTGGATGAGGGTCTGGCCCTGTGCGACCGCCGCGATCGCCGCGAAGAACGGCACGTTGTCGATGTTCAGGCCGGGGAACGGCATCGGGTGGATCTTGTCGATCGGCGCCTCCAGCTTGGAGGGCCGGACCGTGAGGTCCACCAGCCGGGTACGGCCGTTGTCGGCGACGTACTCGGGGGTGCGGTCGTGGTCGAGGCCCATCTCCTCCAGGACCGCGAGCTCGATCTCCAGGAACTCGATGGGCACCCGGCGGACCGTCAGCTCCGACTCGGTGACGACGGCGGCGGCCAGCAGGCTCATCGCCTCGACCGGGTCCTCGGAGGGGGAGTAGTCCACGTCGACGTCGATGGTCGGCACGCCGTGCACGGTGAGGGTGGTGGTGCCGATGCCCTCGACCTTGACACCCAGCGCCTCCAGGAAGAAGCACAGGTCCTGGACCATGTAGTTGGAGGACGCGTTGCGGATGACCGTGACGCTCTCGTGGCGGGCGGCGGCCAGCAGCGCGTTCTCGGTGACGGTGTCGCCGCGCTCGGTCAGCACGATCGGCCGGCCGGGGGAGACGGACCGGTCGACCTGCGCGTGGTAGAGCCCCTCGGTCGCGGCGATGTCGAGCCCGAACCGGCGCAGCGCGATCATATGCGGCTCGATCGTGCGCGTCCCGAGGTCGCAGCCGCCTGCGTACGGCAGCTTGAAGCTGTCCATGCGGTGCAGCAGCGGGCCGAGGAACATGATGATCGAGCGCGTGCGGCGGGCCGCCTCCGCGTCGATCGACTCCATCTCCAGCTCGGCCGGCGGCACGATCTCCAGGTCGACGCCGTCGTTGATCCAGCGGGTGCGGACGCCGATCGAGCCGAGTACCTCCAGAAGGCGGTACACCTCCTCGATCCGCGCGACCCGGCGCAGCACTGTGCGCCCCTTGTTGAGGAGCGAGGCGCACAGCAGTGCCACGCACGCGTTCTTGCTGGTCTTCACATCGATGGCGCCGGACAGCCGGCGACCGCCGACCACCCGCAGATGCATCGGACCGGCGTAGCCCAGAGAGACGATCTCGCTGTCCAGGGCTTCACCGATTCGAGCGATCATCTCAAGGCTGATGTTTTGGTTGCCGCGCTCGATGCGGTTGACGGCGCTCTGACTGGTGCCGAGCGCCTCGGCAAGCTGCGTCTGTGTCCAGCCCCTATGTTGCCTGGCGTCACGGATGAGCTTGCCGATACGTACGAGGTAGTCGTCTGCCATGAGGCCGAGGTTATCTCAGATATGAGATGGCGCCTCTTGAGGGGGGCCGTTCGGGTGACGGCCGGTCAGCAGTCCTGCCGGCTGCCGTCAGTCGTCCTTCTTGGTGCGCGTCTTGCGCCACCCGAACGGCCCGGGCAGGTTCATCGATGTCGTACGGCGCCCCGAGGTGCTGCGCGTGTACCGCGGGCCACTCTTGCCACCTGTCGTGAACGACATGGACCCCTTGTTGATGTTCAGTCGAAGCCAAGGAAGGATCCGGAAGCTCTTGCGGAACGTGAGCGGCATACCCGCCCCCTTTCGTCCCGCACCGGGTACCCCGAAGTCCCGGGAATATGGCGTCAGTTCAGCGGAGCGGGCGCCGGGGTGCCGTAGAAGGTGATCGACGGCCGGCCCCGCGAGGCGATGAAGTCGTTGAGCGCGTCGGCGAGGTCCGTGGGGGAGACGGCGTTGGCTGCCTCGGGCGCCTCGCTCGCGGCGACGCTGAACTTGATCGTGAGCCGCGGACGCTCGGAGCCCAGGGAACTCGCCCCCGCGAAGAGCGTTCCCGCGGGGAAGTCGACCGACGTGGTGTCCGCAGTGTCGATGGTGTCCGTGGTGGCCACCGCGGCCTGGGCCGGCCGTGCCGCCGCCGCGCCGCCGACCATCGCACCGACGGCGGTCGTTCCGGAGTATTCGAGCAGGGATCGTCCGGTTGTGCGGGAGTGGAGGGCGGCCGGGCATGACCAATCCGCCCCCGTGTACTAGAGTTATCTCGACATCGAGATATATGCCGAGGTGCACCGCAGCCGCACACTCCGCCGATCCAGTAGTAAGGCTTGCCTAACTTAGCCTTACCTTAGCGGATCGGCCAAGACGTCGTAGCGGCAGGATGCGGTGGGAACGCGCACATCAATGAAGGAGACTGTCGTGTCGGCGAACAGCTTCGACGCCCGCAGCACGTTGCAGGTGGGCGACGAGTCGTACGAGATCTTCCGCCTGGACAAGGTGGAGGGCTCGGCCCGGCTCCCCTACAGCCTTAAGGTCCTGCTGGAGAATCTGCTCCGCACCGAGGACGGCGCGAACATCACCGCCGACCACATCCGCGCCCTCGGCACCTGGGACTCGCAGGCCCAGCCGTCGCAGGAGATCCAGTTCACGCCGGCCCGTGTGATCATGCAGGACTTCACCGGCGTGCCCTGCGTGGTGGACCTCGCGACCATGCGTGAGGCCGTGAAGGAGCTGGGCGGCGACCCGGCGAAGATCAACCCGCTGGCGCCGGCCGAGCTGGTCATCGACCACTCCGTCATCGCCGACAAGTTCGGCACGAACGAAGCCTTCGCGCAGAACGTGGAGCTGGAGTACGGCCGCAACCGCGAGCGCTACCAGTTCCTGCGCTGGGGCCAGACCGCGTTCGACGAGTTCAAGGTCGTCCCGCCGGGCACCGGCATCGTCCACCAGGTCAACATCGAGCACCTGGCCCGGACCGTCATGGTCCGAGGCGGCCAGGCGTACCCCGACACCCTGGTCGGCACCGACTCGCACACCACGATGGTCAACGGCCTCGGTGTGCTGGGCTGGGGCGTCGGCGGCATCGAGGCCGAGGCCGCGATGCTCGGCCAGCCGGTCTCGATGCTCATCCCGCGCGTCGTCGGCTTCAAGCTCACGGGCGAGCTGACCCCGGGCACCACCGCCACGGACCTCGTGCTCACGATCACCGAGATGCTGCGCAAGCACGGCGTCGTCGGCAAGTTCGTCGAGTTCTACGGCGAGGGCGTCGCCGCCACCTCCCTCGCGAACCGCGCCACCATCGGCAACATGTCGCCGGAGTTCGGTTCCACCGCCGCGATCTTCCCGATCGACGACGAGACCCTGAAGTACCTGCGCCTGACCGGCCGCGACGAGCAGCAGGTCGCGCTCGTCGAGTCGTACGCCAAGGAGCAGGGCCTCTGGCTGGACCCGGCCGCCGAGCCCGACTTCTCCGAGAAGCTGGAGCTGGACCTCTCGACGGTCGTCCCCTCGATCGCAGGACCGAAGCGCCCGCAAGACCGCATCGTCCTCGCGAACGCCTCCGAGCAGTTCAAGAGCGACGTGCGCAACTACGTCGCCGACGACGACGAGGCGGGCAAGGAGTCCTTCCCGGCCTCCGACTCCCCGGCCGCCAGCAACGGTGTACCGAGCAACCCGGTCACCGTCACCGCCCCGGACGGCTCGACGTACGAGCTCGACCACGGCGCGGTCACCGTCGCGGCCATCACCTCCTGCACCAACACCTCGAACCCGTACGTCATGGTCGCCGCCGCGCTCGTCGCGAAGAAGGCCGTGGAGAAGGGTCTGACGCGGAAGCCCTGGGTCAAGACCACCCTCGCGCCCGGCTCCAAGGTCGTCACCGACTACTTCGACAAGGCGGGGCTCACCCCCTACCTCGACAAGGTCGGCTTCAACCTCGTCGGCTACGGCTGCACCACCTGCATCGGCAACTCCGGCCCGCTGCCGGAAGAGGTCTCCAAGGCCGTCAACGACCATGACCTGGCCGTGACTTCGGTGCTCTCCGGCAACCGCAACTTCGAGGGCCGGATCAACCCGGACGTCAAGATGAACTACCTGGCGTCCCCGCCGCTGGTCGTCGCGTACGCCCTCGCCGGCTCCATGAAGGTGGACATCACCAAGGAGGCGCTCGGCGTCGACCAGGACGGCAAGCCGGTCTACCTCGAAGACATCTGGCCGACCGAGGCCGAGGTCAACGACGTCGTCGCCAACTCCATCGGCGAGGACATGTTCAACAAGTCCTACGCCGACGTCTTCGCGGGCGACGCCCAGTGGCAGGCGCTGCCCATCCCGGAGGGCAACACCTTCGAGTGGGACGCCCAGTCGACCTACGTGCGCAAGCCCCCGTACTTCGAGGGCATGACGATGGAGACCACCCCGGTCTCGGACATCGCCGGTGCCCGCGTGCTGGCCAAGCTCGGCGACTCGGTGACGACGGACCACATCTCGCCCGCCGGTGCCATCAAGGCCGACACCCCGGCCGGCAAGTACCTCACCGAGCACGGCATCGAGCGGCGTGACTTCAACTCCTACGGCTCCCGCCGAGGCAACCACGAGGTCATGATCCGCGGCACCTTCGCCAACATCCGCCTGCGCAACCAGGTCGCGCCCGGCACCGAGGGCGGCTTCACCCGCGACTTCACGCAGGCGGACGCCCCCGTCTCCTTCATCTACGACGCCTCGCGCAACTACATCGAGCAGGGCATCCCGCTGGTCATCCTGGCCGGCAAGGAGTACGGCTCCGGCTCGTCCCGCGACTGGGCCGCCAAGGGCACCGCGCTCCTCGGCGTCAAGGCCGTCATCGCCGAGTCCTACGAGCGCATCCACCGCTCGAACCTCATCGGCATGGGCGTCGTCCCGCTCCAGTACCCGGCGGGTCAGACCGCCGAGTCCCTCGGTCTGACCGGCGAGGAGTCCTTCTCCGTCGCGGGCATCACCGAGCTGAACGACGGCACCACCCCGAGCACGGTCAAGGTCACCACCGACACCGGCGTGGAGTTCGACGCGGTCGTCCGCATCGACACCCCCGGCGAGGCCGACTACTACCGCAACGGCGGCATCCTCCAGTACGTGCTGCGCAACCTGATCCGCAACTAGCGGCTACGGCAAGGCAGTTGAGGGCCGCATCCCCGGCGACGGGGGTGCGGCCCTCCGCGTCTGTCCACCGCCCGTCCGCGCAGGTCATCGCCTGCGCTCAGGTGGAACACAGGGTTCCCCCAGCAGGCCGGGACAGAATCGGGACATGACTGGCACATCGGGGTCCCGCGGCAGCCGCGTACGCGTGCTCATCGTCGACGACGAGCCCGCGCTCACCGAGCTGCTCTCCGTCGCGGTCACCGAGGCCGGCTGGCGGCCCTACCCCGCGCCGGACGGACACAGCGCGCTGCGCATCGCCCGCGGCTGCGTCCCGCACGCCGTCGTCCTCGACGGAATGCTGCCCGACCTCGACGGCATCCAGGTGCTGCGCCGACTCCGCTACGAGAACCCCCGGCTGCCCGTCCTCATGCTCACCGCCCGCGACGCGATCGAGCACCGCCTCGACGGCCTCGAAGCGGGCGCCGACGACTACGTCACCAAGCCCTTCTCCCTGGAGGAGGTCGTGCTGCGGCTGCGCGGACTGCTGCGCCGGGCGGGCAGCGAACAGACCCCGACCGACGACTCCGTACGGGTACTCGGCGATCTGGTCCTGACCGGCGAGACCCGCGAGGTGCGGCGCGCCGGTGAGCCGGTCCAGCTCACCGCCAAGGAGTTCGACCTGCTCACCCTGTTCCTCGACCATCCCCGCCAGGTGCTGAGCAAGGCGCAGATCCTCGACCAGGTGTGGAGCAGCTGCTTCGACGGCGGCGGCAACCTCGTCGAGGTCTACATCTCCAGCCTCCGCCGGAAGATAGACCGGGGCCGCGCTCCGATGATCCACACCGTGCGCGGGATGGGATACGCCCTACGGCCCGTGGAGGACGCCAGATGAACCTCCGTATCCGCAACCTCCGTACCCGCAAGCTCCGTATCCGCAACCGAGGCCGCCTGCACGGCCGTTCACTGCGCACCCGCCTCCTCCTCTTCATCAGCGCGACCCTCGTAGTCGTGTGCGCCGCGATGGCCCTCACCACCGTGTTCGTCCAACGCGCCTCTCTGCTGGGCGACTTGGACGACCGGGTCGGCAACGCCGCCGAGCGCAGTCTGGGCGGGGCCCAGCATCACCCGGACACGGCCGGGGACCTCGGGTTCCTCATGGAGAACGGTCACGCCGTCGGGACGCTCGCCGCGCGGTTCGACGCCAAGGGCTCGATCATCGCCGCCGCCGTCGTCAGACAGGACGCCCCGCCCCAGAACCTCACCGCCACCCAGCGCGCCGCTCTCGCGGGCATCACCGCCGACAGCGCGATGCACACCCGTACCGTCCCCGGCCTCGGCACCTACCGGCTCACGGCCCTCAACACCGATGGCGTCCGAGTCCTCACCGGCCTCCCGATGGACGACGTACAGGACATGATCAGCGGCCTGGTGGCGGTCGAGGCCGTCGTCGCCCTCGCCGGCCTGACCGTCGCGGGCTGCCTGTGCGCGGTCGTCATACGGCGGCAGCTACGGCCGCTGGGCCGGGTCGCCGCCACCGCGGTCGAGGTCTCCCGCTCGCAGCTCGGGCACGGCGAGGTCACCGCGCTCACCCGGGTGCCCGAGCGCGACACCGACCCCGGCAGCGAGGCCGGCCAGGTCGGCGCCGCGCTCAACCGGATGATCGACCACGTCGAGTCCTCGCTCGCCGAACGGCAGCGCAGCGAGGAGCAGATGCGCCGCAGCGAGGAACGCATGCGCCGCTTCCTCGCCGACGCCAGCCACGAACTCCGCACCCCGCTGGCCTCCATCGCGGGCTACGCCGAGCTGATGAACCGTGGCACCGACCGCATCGAGTCGGGGCTCGCCTGGCGCCGGGTCACCGCAGAGTCGGCGCGCATGACGGGCCTGGTGGAGGACCTCCTGCTGCTCGCCCGGCTCGACGAGGGCAGGCCGTTGCAGTCCGCCGAGGTGGACCTCGCGGCGGTGCTCGCCGAGGCGGTGTGGGACGCCCGCGCGGCCGGCACCGGCCACGAGTGGCAGCTCCAACTGTCCCTGGACGCCCCGGCCCTGGTGATCGGCGACGAGGCCCGCCTGCACCAGGTGTTGGCCAACTTGTTGGCCAACGCGCGTATGCACACGCCTGTTGGCACGACGGTCACGGCGAGCGTCCAGGCCACCGCCGCCCACACCGTCGTCATCCGGGTCCGCGACGACGGCCCCGGCATCCCCCCGGCCCTCCTCCCCACGGTCTTCGAACGCTTCACCCGCGCCGACGCCTCCCGCGCCCGGTCCGGCGGCAAGGAGGGCGGCTCCGGCCTCGGCCTGGCCATCGCGACGGCGATCACCGGAGCCCACGGCGGCCGCATCGACGTCACCAGCGTCCCGGGCCGCACGGAGTTCACCATCGAACTCCCGGCGGCCCAACTCCCGCCCGTCGAACCGGCGATGCGCGCCCGCACGGCGCCGGTCTAGAGAGCACCGGGCGCCGGCGGACGCGCGTCACCGTGGCTGTCCTCGTAGGCCTAGGGAGTGGTCGTGAACCCGTCGAAGTCGGCCTCGCCAGTCGTGCCCGAGGCGTGCGAGGTCTGGGTGAGGCCGACGTCCTGGGTGGCCGCGGCGGTCGGGACGTCGATGGTGCCGACCAGGTTCCAGGTGGCGTTGTCGGTCGAGTAATAGCCGCTGTACGAGGTGCCGTTGCGGACGAGCTTCAGCCACGAGGGGTAGGCGGCGGTACCGGCGGAGTCCTGCGAGTCGAGCTTTCCGTCACCGTCGCTGTCCCAGTCGAGGAGATAGCCGTTGCCCGGGGTCGCGACGAGCGCCACATACCCGGGGGACGTGTTCGACTGGGTGATGTCGTTGCGGACCATGATCCCGGCCTTCGCCCAAACATCGGTGTCCGACTGCGAGTTGAGCTTCACGGTCGTCACCGAACCGTCGTGCTCCGCACCCGGCAGATAGATCGAGCCGTACTCATTGGTGCCGTTGTACAGATCCGCACCCTGCGCCCGGATACCGAGTTGGGTACCGGACTCGCTGAAGCTCGCCGTGGTGGAGGCGAACGTCCGGTAAGGGGCGGTCACTTGATGGTTGACGGTGATCGTGTCACCGGCGCCGAGCCGGGTCTTCCCGCCCGACCGGAAGCGGTAACTCGCCGTCCCCTGGAAGTCGTTGGAGGCGAAGAGGTTGGTCGAGGGCGGGATGGACACGGAGTACGTGACCTTCAGCGCGTGACCGCCGCGGATCGTCCGGGCCCGTGTCACGTCACGCGTGGTGATCTTCGTGCCGGCCGGCCCGGTGAGGGTCAGGTCGGCATCGGTGACGGACCGAGACCCGTTGTCGGACAGGACCGCAGTCACGGTACGGGTAGTGCTGTCGCTGGACGCGGGCGCCCAGTTGAGCCCGAATGACACGTCCGGAGCCGCACCGGTCACCGTGCGGTGGGTGCCGTGAACCCGGTACAGGACCACACCGTGCGCGGGCACATTGGCGGCGATCCGCCCCGCGGACTCGGTCAGCCGCTTGCTCCACAGATCCCGCAGGGCGTAGTCACGCGCCGCGGGCAGCCCCAACGCGGAAGCGGTAGTGGCGACTTCGCGAGGAGCCGACCCGGTGTTGAACAGACCGACCACGACATCCCCGTCGGCCTCGGTCTTGGCGAACACCTGCGAATTGGCGTCCGAGGAGATCCGCTTGGCGTCGATACCGTCCTGGTCGACCGCGAGGACGTCGGTGTTCTTCAGCAACGCGAGGTCGGCCGGGTCGAGATGGGTCAGGTCGGTGCCGAGGATGAGCGGCGAGGCGGCCAGCGACCACAGACTCATCTGCGTCCTGCGCTCGTCGGGGGTGAGGCCGTTGTTCGCGCCGTTCCCGATTTCGAGGGAGTCGTAGTCGTTGTAACCGCCGGGCCCGCCGTACGGCGCCCACGCGGCGACCTGGTCGAAGCGGGAGGCGATGGAGGCCCAGGTCGTCAGGGGGTAACTGGTGTCGTCAGGACCGCAGTAGCACTCGATGTCGCCGCCGGTGCGCCAGCCGTTGGAGAGCTTCTTCCAGGTGGCCGCGTTGTTGATGTCGAGGTTGTTGGACAGCTCCAGATGGATGGGCCGCCCGGTGTGATGCAGGGCGTCCGACCAGGCCTGGACGTCCTGTTGGTCGGACGTGCCGACGCCGTCGATCTTCAGATAGTCGATGCCCCACCCGGCGAACTGCCCGGCCCACGAGTCGATGAAGGTCTGCGCGCCGGGCTTGGTGTAGTCGATGCCCACCATGCCACCGCAGTTGTAGTTGCTCTCCGTCGCCGTGGTGGCGATGTCCCGCGCGTGGTAACTGGTCCCCTTGATCTCGGTGTTCTTGGCGACCGCCTGCTGGGAGATGCCGGGCGTGACATACAGGCCGAACTTCAGCCCCAGGGAGTGCACATAGTCGGCGACGACCTGGACGCCGTTCTCACCGCCGCGCGGCGGGAACTTGACGGGGTCGGTGACCCAGCGGCCGTACTGGTCGACGTCCGGTCCCTGGCTGCCCGGGCACTGGTACCAGAAGTCGTCGACGTTGGCGTAGACGAAGCCGTTTTTCGCCAGGCCACTGGTCTTGAGCGCCTTCGCCTGCGCCTCGATGGTCTGCGCGGTCGGATTGCGCCGCACAAAGCTCCAACTGCTCCACCCCAGCACGGGTTTGAGCCCGACACCGTTGTCATCGGCTCTCGCCGACTGGCCGCCGGTCGCGGTGACTCCACTGGTGAGCAGCAGTGCCCCCGCGAACGCGGCCAGTACAC
>Ga0307517_10005722_pt1 | contig 18611 bp, 7 predicted proteins | sample 23_EM_MG_FD_194515 | JGI IMG/M metagenome (GOLD analysis project Ga0307517, IMG submission 194515) | Populus trichocarpa ectomycorrhiza microbial communities from riparian zone in the Pacific Northwest, United States - 23_EM | ecosystem: Host-associated > Plants > Roots > Unclassified | place... | reverse complement strand
ACCATGTAATTCATGGGCATGTAATGTTTCGTATCCTCTCTGCCATAGTCTATAGATTATTTACTGAGAACGTAATATTGTTTGAATTTCATATAAGAATTCCTTAATTAGTCTTTTTGGTCGAACATCACTACCAAGTTGCGGTGGCTTTGACAATTGAGTTTTTGCCAGCAAATTAACTCGATAAAAGTCTGCTTCTAATCAAGCTTTTGCTTGGCTTTATATGCATGTCATGACTTACTTCTCTAGACTTGGCCAACCCGACTTTCGTACTCCTTCTCGAAGTATTGTTCTTTTATTATTATTATTATTATTATTATTATTATTATTACTAATAAAAAAAAGTAATGATAAATTGGTTTCTAAAGACAAGAGAAGAAAATAGCTAAGAGAACATGCTAGCTTATTTGGGATTGTGGTTGTGGTTGCGGTCCAAAGTGTTTTTCACTTAGAAATACATCAAAATGATATATTTTTTTATTTTTAAAAAATTATTTTTGAGATCAGCACATCAAAATGATCTAAAAACATAAAAAAAAATCATTTTTAGCAAAAATAAAATTGAATTTTTTGAAAACACGGTCCAGAAACTTGGGTTGGACCGCGTTTCCAAACAGTCCCTAAGGAAAATAACAAGAAGATTCGTAGGCTCAAACTTCAGTTTTACTTATGAGCTAGCTGCAATATTTGATAGTTAATTAATTATCACATAATTTATTTCAGCCAACTTAATTTAATCACGTAATTAAATCTTCTTTCCTTGGGTTAAAAAAATAATGAAATCAATGAAAGGGAGGAAAGATTATAGCTTCCGGCTATTTCGGCGTTAAAAAATTGTCAAATAGCAACGGAAATACTGATAAAATATTTTTCATTAGTACTTTATAATGATAATAGCGACAAAATATTTTTGTAAAAAACATACCATGTAATAACGGATGGGTTACATTTATATCAATAAATTTTTTTGTTAGTGGGTTATGAATATAATTTTTAATATTAGACCATGAAGAGAGAAGCAAGTTCACCTATGCTAAGGGAACTTATAAAGTTCATCTATGCTACGAGAACTTGTAGGTAATATGCTAGATATGGATGTTAGGAGATATATCTTTTACTAATAGAAAAGATAGAATTATGTTGGGAGAATTGTTCTTAATTGTGTTTTTTTTGTACAATGAAAACTAATTGACTTTGAAATGTTATTTGCCTTTATTTCCAAGTAATCGTTATTGGATTTATCTCTCACCTTTCCCATGGATGAAATAAAACACTAGTAATTTTTTTGAGAAAAAAAAGAGATTGTTGAAAAACTAGTTATTTTTTTTTAGAAATATAGATCATTAGTTTTTTTTTTTATCAATGGTTGTAAATGATAACAATAAAATGGAGAAAGTTGTGAGTTTAATAATTGTGATAGCAATAATATTGACAATGAGGATGGTAATAATGATAAACGATGACATAGTTGTAAATGCCTATAGTTGAGGCTTAACAGGGGGAAGTTTAATGTTAGTACTTATATAATCTATACTTTTAGTTAATATATATTTGTAAAACAAATTTATAAACTAATTATTTTATTCAAATGATTGCAAGGAAAAATTTTGGTGGGATGTTGCAAACTCTAGGGTTGCCAAGCGAGTATGGAATAATCATAATACAATTAGGTGAGTTTTAATGTGTTAAGTTTATAATTCTTGGTAAAATTGTTATTTTTTTATTGTTATTTTTTTTTAGTGTAATGAATTTCTAAAACAAAATGCGTGATTTCTGGTATGATGCGTATACCTATGCTAAGAGAAGAGTCCAATCAGATGACTTTTGAGGTATGGATGAATTTTAGATCTCCCGACATCACTAAAAATAATTGGAAGAGATATCAAGAGTTCTTGACGTTGGAGGGTTTTAAGAGGCGGTCATGGAGTGGGTCCTTGAACAGAAATAAGAAGACTCATAGTTTCATTAGCAAGCATGCTGATGAGTCGCTTCATTTTACTAACCACGCAAAACACTTGGTAAGAGCCTATTTTATTTTTAAGAATTTTTCTAAAACTGGTAGTTATTATTTGTGATAACGTTTAACTAATTTATTTTGCAGACTACACAGTTTGGGCGCGAGCCAACTTTGATGGAGTTATACAATGAAACACATATACGAAGGAGGGATAGATTAAAAAGGGTGCAATAGTTTATAGACAACCGAACTAAGACATTTATTGTAAGTAAACTTTGAAACTTTTTGTATATTCTTTGGACTAATGTTTTTTTATCCGTATCTTTGACTTTTGTTTTGTATAGGAACAATATAACATCAACATGTGTGTCAAACACGGAGAGGACCCTTCAACCCACCTGGAACACGATCCAGAGTTGTGGTTGGTGGTTAAAGCAACCAGTGAACCCGATCAAAATCAGGTTCATGGTATCTTTATGACTACAACTCGAGATACGAGGTCGGGTTATAGTGTTTAGATTGTAGGCACCCTATAATCTGGTCTCAGACAACCATCATTAGTCATTGAGGAGTTGCTTGAATAATAAATCAATGCTCTAAAGGCCAAAATGGAGGCAAAGTATGAAGAATAAAGTAGGAAGCCATGCGAGGAGATTATGACATATTTGTCCTATTATTATCCTTCCCCTTACCAACCTCCACGAGATTTTCCTTCCCCTTCCCCTCCACCTCCATCTGCAGCTTCTTTTTAATATATATAAATATTTGTAATTGATTTTTACAGTTAAATTAATAATATTAAATGTGTTCTTCATTTTTTTTTGTTTAGTGTTGTATAGTGTCAAATTGTTTGATGGAATTTTATAAAAAAGCAAACTATTAAAACATCAATGGAATCATTGACGAACATAAAAATTTTGTTGGTGTGTCCGTTGTTACAACAGACCAATTTTCCTAAAAGAATTACAAAGAGTTATTAATTATTTTGATATAAATCGACGGGTTTACCGACATAACATGATTGTCTATGAATCTTTCATTTATATATGATATATGACTAACAATTTATCTGATGGTAGTCTGTTGGCAATATTTACTGACGGATAAACCGACAGAAATTAATTGTGACCTATTTTTATCATCGATACTAATATTTTATCTGTTGTTGGATTTTAAATCATTGATTAATTTTATCACCGATACTAATCTAAAATCCCCTAATAAGACACTAGTGAATGAAACATTTTCCTCGGTAAATCCATCCTTCGATGATATTTGTGTTAAAGCAATTCAATTAACATAAAAATAAATACGACCATGAAAGAGAAGGAGGCTAGAAGTCTCCTCAATTGATTTGTCTAAAACCGTTCTTCCTTTAACCTAAATACAAAGAGCTTATATATAGGTTAAGTTAAAAATATTATTCTACCCTTAATAGATAAAACAACATAAATATATTATTTAACATCTCTCCTCAAACTCACGATGCGGCAGCTACAAGCATCGAGAATTTGCCAACTAGAAAACGAAAACGAGAATCTGCAAGGAAGAAGAAACAAAAGGCAAAGTAATAGTGTCATGCTTGAGATGATGACGAGTAAGATGACAATCGATCTCAATGTGCTTAGTTCGTTCATGAAAAACTGAGTTGTGAGCAATATGAATAGATTTTAGTTGTCACAATACATAAGAGTAGGATGAGAAAGTGAAACTCTCATATCCGCAAGTAACCAACGTAACCAAACTCTCAATGTGCTTCGGTTGAGGATTGAGAAACAATAGATTATTTCTTGCTCTTCCAAGAAATAAAAGAATCACATAAAAAGATACAGAAATCAGTAACCGATTTATGATCTGTGGGATAACTGCCATGATCAGCATCAAAGTATACACACAGCTCCAAGAAAGAGGTGGATGAAAGTAAGAGACTCTAAAAGATTGTACCCTGAAATATCGTAAAATATAAAGAACAGCTGCCTAGTGAACAGTAGTAGGAGAAGAAACAAACTGACTAACAACATGAATAGCATATGCAATATCTGAACGAGTAATTGTGAGATATATCAAGCTCCCAATAATAGTACAATATAAAGTAGGATCTGTCAAAGGCAAACCATTAGAAGAAGAATACCTTGCGTTAACTTCAATGGGAGTGTCTACAATCTTGTGATCAGTAAGTCTAGCCTGCTCAAGAATATCTGCAACATATTTTGATTGAGAAAGAAGATAACCTCTAGGTGAGTAAGCTACCTCAATACCCAAGAAATATCAAAGAGAACCCAAATCTTTCATTTCAAAGTATCTAGCCAGCTTTGTCTTTAAAACTGAGATACCATCAATGTCATCACTAGTAATAATCATGTCATCAACATATAAGTACAAAATGATACGACCTGCACTAGTGCTTTTAATAAAAAAAGCAGAATCATGATTACTAGAAACAAATCAAAGGGATGAGATTACAACAGAAAATTTCTCAAACCAAGCACGAGGTGCTTGTTTGAGACCATATAACGCTTTCTTGAGCTTACAAACATAACCAGAGTCATGTGAAACACCAGGAGGAGGCGCAATATAAACTTCTTCTTGAAGATCTCCATTCAAGAAGGCATTTTTAACATCAAGTTGTGAGATATGTCATTGACGAACCGAAGCTACTGCAATAAGAGTAATAGTAGTTATTTTTGCAATAGGGGTAAATGTCTCCCTCATAATTCATACCATACTATTGAGAGTATCCTTTTGCAACTAACCTAGTTTTGTATCGCTCAATAGACCCATTAGAATTAGTATTGATCTTATACACTTAACGACAACCAACAACACTCTTACCATGAGGTAGAGGAACCAAGTCTCAAGTATCTGTCTTATGTGAAGCAGAAAGTTCCTCATCCATAGCTTACTGCCAAAGAGAATCAAGAATTGCCTCTTTATAGGAAGAGGGCTTAGAGAAACAATGAATAGAAGCTAAAAAGGAAGTAAATGATGTAGAATAACAAGAATAAGCAAAATATGGTAGTTTTGTGGACTTACGAATGCGTATGGATCGACGTAAAGGTGGACCCACAATCTCAGATGAAGCTTGGGGGGCTATAGATGAGAATGGAGCTTCAGGTGTGCTAGAGAGTAAAGTGTCAGTCCCTGCAGGATAATGAGTACAAATTGGTCGAACATGGGAAAAGGGTATCCGAGGTACTAGGAACATGTGATGATATATTATTAGAATCCTCAAAAAAGAGATTTATACGAATAATATCAGGTTTAGTCAAGTTATGAGTAGTGGATGGAATAGAAAAGAAAGGTATATGCTCGAGAAAGAAAACATGATGATATACATAAAGTTTTTGAGTTATTGGATGAAAACAATGATACCCCTTTTTACCTTCACATAACCCAGAAAGACAGAAACAACATAATGAGAGGACAAATTACTGCATTCCATATAAGAACAAAGAACAAAACAAGTATAACCAAAAACTCTAAAGGATGAATAATCAGGGACATGCCCATAAAACTTTTCAAAAGGATACAAACCTGAATTATGAGAAGATGAGATTGTATTAATCAAACTTACAGCAGTAAAGACAACTTCTCCCCAAAACTCACTAGGAACAGAAGCAGACAATAAGATAGAACGAGCAATTTCGATAATGTGCCTATGTTTTCTTTCAGCACCACCATTTTGCTCAGGAGTATCTGTACATGGAGTTTGGTGAATGGTTCCATCTAAGGCAAGCAACTGAAAAAAATTATTAGAAGTGTATTCTCTACCCAAATCACACCTAAAGCATTTGATTACAGTAGAATGTTAAGTTTTCACAAGAGCTCGAAAGACTGTATATATCTCATAGAATTTAGAACGATGTTTCATTAAATAAACCAAACAATAACGAGTATGATCATCAATAAATAAAACATAATATCGAGACCCTCCTTTTATGGCAATAGAAAAAGGTCATCATACATTAGAATGAATCAATCGAATGGTGAAAAACAAATAGAAATACTTTGATTAAAAGGTAAAACGGAAAATTTTGCCAGTTTACATCCACTACAATCAGAAATATCACAAGTTTTTAAATTATCTAAAGCTCCTATGGATGTCAAAAATCTTAAATAAGAAGATGAAACATGACCTAAACGAGAATACCATAAATAAAAACTAGAAGATGAAGGACTCAAACGAAAGGAAGACAAATCAATAGTAGTAGCAGTAACAGCGACAACAAGAGACACTTTTAACTCATCCAAAATATATAGTTTATTCTCCCTATGACCTATCCCAATAAGCTTCTGAGACTGCAGATCTTGTACACTAAAAAAAAAGCCAGAAAACATGACTAGATAATCACTAGAATCACATATTTGACCAACAGAAGTAAGATTTAATTTGAGTTATAGAATAAGATAAACATTAGGGAGAGACAAGTGAGGTGTGACAACAGAACCAACACCTGCTAAAGGCATGAGGGTGCCATCAACTTTCATAACAGGAATGGATGACGAAGGGGACACAGAGGTAAAATATAAAGAATCTGGAGACATATGATGGGAAGCACAAGAATCCAAAACCCATTTAGAATGTGACATACTTGAGGAGCTATGAGGCAACTGACCTATGAAAGAAAAAGCAGAAATTGCTTATAGTTGTAAGGAGAGAAACTTTTGAAATTGCTCAGCCAGAGTACTAGGATCGGTGATAGAGCTTGATGAAGCTACTGCTGCAGTATTATGGTGTGGTGATTTATAACCCTGAGTTGGTTTATGAGTATTAGATTGTGACTGGCTGTCATACTTCCAAGCTTGATTTTGTTATCTCAAGTTGAAACATTAAGCCTTCCAATGACATTTCTGCTTACAAAAACTGCACTCATCGAAGCCAACCCTTGTGTAAGGCTTATTCTGATGATTAAAAAATGGCTTAGAGGGTACTGCTAGTACAGAAGGAGTTAAAGTAGAAAGAATTCCCTTTTCAGAATAAGACTGAAGACATATGTCTTCAGCCAATAACTCACTAACAACAGAGTCAACAGAAGGTAGTGGAGAACGATGCAAATTTGAACCTCTAAGTCCTTTGAAATCACTACGAAGTGCTGTTAAAAACTGTACCAATCGTTGCTGCTCTCTACGCTCAATATAGGCACCACATGCTTTTAATTTTCCCGATTCTGTAAGAGCCAATTGATCCTAAAGATCTGTCATAGTAGAATAAAACTCTTGAATACTCATATGTTCTGATGAAGAGCTCGTATGTCATTCTCTAATTGATATTAGTTTGTAAAATTTGATTGCGTGATTAACCTTTGCAGATGATCCCAAACCTTCTTTGTTTTTCTCATACTTCGCCAACTACGTACCTATGGAATGCTCAACAGAATTGTGGATCCAAGTAATGATCTTTGCATTGTTTGCTTCCCATGTTTCTATCAAAACAACATCCCCCTCTTCAGTATTCTTAGGTATCACATAAGTTCCACTAACATACCCCCACATCTTCTTACCCTTAAGGAAATTTCTCATTACATAACTCCAATACGAATAATTTTTTCCATCCAACCTCACACTCACAGACTGAAACGAATCATCTTTTTTAGTAGCCAAAATTAACAAACAAGGAGAACCAGAACGCAAAAGCAGTGAACGACAAAGTACCAAATTGCAGAAATTGAACAGATATCACAGATACTCAACAAATATATTCTCAAAATTATACAATTACTCCAAAACACAACACAAATTGCAGAACCTAAACGCAAATATCAAATTGCAGAAGACAAAATACCAAAACAATTGCAGAGACAGAATAGAATTACCAAATTGCAGAAGTTGAAGGAAAGATGAAATACCAGATTTTGCAGAAGTGGAAGACAAAATATCACTAAAAAAAAAGTTGTGTTTGATATTAAGTCTCATTTCATAAAACCAGCTCTGATACCATGTTAAAGCAATTCAATTAACACAAAAATAAATACGAACATGAAAGAGAAGGAGACTAGAATTCTTCTCAATTGATTTGTCTAAAAAAGTTTTTTCTTTAACCTAAATACAAAGAGTTTACATATAAATTAAGCTAAAAATACTATTATACCCTTAATAGATAAAGCAACATAAATATATTATTTAACAATTATACCCCGTGTAAATCAATTTTTCTGGTGGTTTTTTAACATGAAACCGAAAATTAGATTAAAAAAATTCCTGACATTAGAATCATATTATTCAATTACTTTAAAATCTCGTTTTTCGAACAATTCATTTAATTATTTGTGAATCAAATGTAAATACAATCCGCAACAATAAAATTGGCTAATCATACATCTCTTAAATATCATATAACCATTGGCCATCGAAATGTTTATTAATAAAAGAAGAATATATAACTCATTATATTACCAGCGAAATAATTATTTGATATTAAAATGAACGTGAAGATCACATGAAACTTCTCTCTTTTTTGGTCTATAGTTAATAATCATATATCCAAAACTTTTTGATTATCCAACTAATCCATATAATGATTATTAATAAAATTATATTTACATATTTTACAAGAATATTCGATTAAGAGGACAGCACCACTAATATATATAAAGGCTTTTAGGTTGTGGGTTCACACCAAGACACCACAAGTGAAGAGAAACTAACTGTCAACTGTACTAGTTATCAAATAATTTATTCTTTTAATTTATTGTATGAATATTTGTTCATTTTATTACAATATTTATACGAAACATCGTGTGTATGTGTGTTCACATAGAAATCATTAACTAAGTACCAACACCGCGTACGGTATAGCTGTGTTGCTCAATCACATAGGATTGCTCCTACAGCTGTCAAATTGAGTGTTGAAGGGGTCACCACCTGATTTATTAATCTAGACCATCCGATCAATGATCAAAATGCGAAGAAAGTACACCCAGCAGAACCCAATAATTTATTTTTCTTTTTTTATTTGTTAATCAATGATCAAGAGAAGTTTATTATTTTAAAAGAATTATTATTATTATTATTATATGGTTAGGTCAAGCATGAAAGCAACTTAATCCTTAGTCTTAGCATAAACATTTACACATTCCATGTAGAATCTTTTTTCTATAACCTATTTTTCTGGATTCCATTTTATTAATTAGTTATAATAATCTTTCATCAATTAACAGATCCAATTTTTATGGAGAATTAAGGAAACGAGTTTTCCAGTTGAGAGAATTGCAAAATCTCATGCCGACCAATAATTTAAGTTTCATCCACAAAGGAATTAAGTCGTTCCTTTTTTTATCTTATAAGTGTCCTGAAAGAAATTCATATACGAAACTAAGATCCTCCCAATGTACTGCATATATACTTGAATAGTTTGGTTTTTCTTTTCTTTTCCCTGTTAGATTTGTTAAAAGGTCCAATAAGGCTGAAATTACACAATACATAGAGGTAAAAAGAGAAAAATTACGGTGATTGAAACTCAAATTTTACTTCTTAAAAAAATTACCAAAATATACAATGGTTAAGCTTAATTTGTTTGCATTGAATATCGGACCTAAAATTACTTTATTGTTGATGAGTGCTAAAATTCAAAATGTTTAGAAACAAGACTAATGTATTAGATAATTAACTGATCTCTTAGTTTAAGTAATATGATCTATTTTCCATAGTCAAGCTATCTAGTGACTTCTTACGAAAAGCCTAGAGGGTTGGTAACCGATAGCATGTGATGTCTGGTAAGCTAGGTGACCGGTAGTTGTGGTAGTAGCAGGTGAGGCCTGGTAAGTCAAGTGACTAGTAGCTGGTACCTGCAAAAAGTCTTTTTTGATGGACTTGAGGACTCTCCGATGATAAAGTCAGTAACACAAAATAATATGTATTGGATCAATATAAAATACTGAGGGACCTATGTGCGATTCGGGAAAAATTCCATGGCGAGTGTTGAGCTCGAGCACCTTGCCCGAGCCCATTAGAGGTGAAAGTGGGTCTGAGCGCGTTGTCTGGATCCAAATTCACTAGGCTCAAGCATGGCAGCCCGAGCACACGAGGGTGCTGGGGTGTATGCCCAGCGCTAACTGGCCATACATCATGCATAGGCGTACTTCTATGCACTAAGTGTCCATGTGCCCATACAGAGATCATAGGCTCCGGCTACTTGCCCGAGCCCATGTTTCTAGTGCGTGGGCTTGGGCTCCTTACTTGAGCTTATTTTTTTTGGGCTTTTTTTCTCTTTTAGAGGATTTCTTTGGGTCTATTTTGAGGGATTTTTTTGTCCATTTTATTTGGATCCATCAGTAACCCCCCAAGTCTTTGTGGTATTAATCCATAAAGACTTATAAGAATACTCGGTTACCACGATGATTTTATCAAATTTTCTTCATATGGAAAGAGGGGTTGAAACCCTGGGTAATAAACCAGAGAGCACATGTGTAGGGATGTGCACCATGCTTAAACAAATTTCTAAGTATGTAGAGGGGAACCATGAAGGAACCCATACTTAGAAAATGTTTTAAGAGGGTGAGGTGAGATATAAAAGACTTCAAACTTAGAAAAACTTTTAAGTGGTTAGTGGAAATCCATATAGGCTGAAACCTATACTTCAATTTTTTTTTAAAGAGCCGAGGGGAACCCAAGGATGGTGGTAGAAACCTATGAATAGTGACCCCTGATGATACCCATACTTAAAAAAAATTTAAATAGTGAAGGGGACAGATTCATAGAAGGTGGTTTTATTGCACTAAAAAAACTAAGTCCATCCCTTGGAGAGTAGTTGCACTAGAGTGTGATAGGTATGTGACTTTTCTAGATGGCATAAGGTATGAGTCATGAAAGCCCTTAATTTAAAAAAGATCTCATTAAAAAGTGGGAGGTATGTAGCCTTCTTGATGATGACGTGGGGGCTTAGAAGCCCCTAGAAGGTCTATAACCTTCTTTATGATGGTGTGGGGGCTTGGAAGCCCCTAACTAAAGATGGTCAATGGTGTGTGAGAGATATGTGACATCTCTAGGATGATATAAGATATAAGATCCCCTCACTAGAGAGTGATGCTAGTCTGAGAATGCATTGCAGAGGTGGGAGATCCAAGATCAACTCTTGGTGAATTGATGAGAAGCCTCTAGGCATCACTTGGAGATTGGGAATCCCAGATCAACCCCTAACAAATTGGTGAGAGGCCCTTAGGCATCACCTGGAAAATGGGGGATCTCGAGTCAACCCCTTGCTAATTGGTGAGAGGCCTTTAGACATCAACTAGAGAATGTGTCAGCCCGATACTGCATTGGAGAGTGGGGGATCTAAGACCAACTCTTGGAAAATTGGTGAGAGGCCCTTTGACATCACATGAAAAATATGTCAGTTTGAGACTACACTAGAGAGTAAGGGATCCGAGATCAACCCCTGGTAAATTGGTGAGAGGCCTTTTGACATCACCTGGAGAATATGTCAGTTTGAGACTGCATTGGAGAGTGGGGGATCCAAGATCAACCCTTGACGAATTGGTGAGAGGTCCTTTGGCATCACCTAGAGAATGTGTCAGTTCGAAACTGCACTGGAGACTTGGGGATCCAAGATCAACCCTTGATAAATTAGTGAGAGGTCCTTCGGCATCACCTAGAGAATGTATCAGTTTAAAACTGCATTGGAGAGTACGAGATCCTAGATAAACCCTTTGTGATTATGAGGCTATTGTTATAGGGAGACCAAGTCAATTCCCTTCAAAGATAGTGGCCGGAAGCCCCCACTAGATATATCATGAGGTGATTTGTTGGGATTCAGGGAACCTAAAATGTTTGGCGTGAAACAACGAGGTTGGTAACTGAGGTCCATTTGACAGTAATTGCAGGAGCGTGTCTAGAGTACCAACTATATGCACGGGTATCACAATGGCGTGAACAACCCCTAAAGGAACTTAACGAATATAAAGGCAAAATACTCTCTTGGAGGTCATTCTACCAAAACTCTTATGGGAAGTGCAACGAGCTATGGGTGTTGGGAGAGGCCGATAGCAATAGTGGTGGGGTCATGTGTGTTACCATAGTTGCCAAGACTTGTTGGGGTGACAATGTCTGATTTTGATCTTGGGTTGCCAACACAGTTTAGGTAAGGAGTTGCACCTGACATATGAGTTGTTGAAGGTCTAGCTGGATAGAAGTGTTAATAATAACAAATAGATTTGTCCTGTGTCTAAACCAAGAAGTGTTTTGGTTGTGTTCCATGGAATGACATGGAAATATCAAAAACAAGTTTTAGAAACTTATGGTTTTTTATCAGTTTTCCATGGACAGTGCCAATTGATGAGTCCCAAATTTCAAGATGCTTAGGAATAAGGCTGATGTGTTGGATAATTGGTTGATCTCTTAGTTCAAGCAATCTGATTCATTCTCTATAGTCAAGGTATTTGGCAACTTGATATGAAAATCTAAAAGGGTTGGTAATTGGTAGCAGGTGATGTCTTGTAAACCAAGTGATCGGTAGCTATGGTAGTAACAAGTGATGTCTGGTAAGCTAGGTAACTAGTAGCTGGTACCTGCAAAAGATTTCATTTGATGGACGTGAGGACTCTCCAATGGTCAATTCAATAACTTTGTAGAGAGAGAAAATTCAATTATATTTTAGAGGCATAAAATCTAAAACTATTTATGCTAAAAATATTAAGAATGAAGAGATTGTGAAGCTTTGACTTGAAGGATTCATAGTATATTTATAGCCCATGAATCTTGTCCTTTTATGGAGAGGAGGGGTTAGAGTGTAATTTTATCTTTGTGATATTTTGAGTTGTATTCTACTCAAAATAATACGATTGAATTAATATAAAATACTGAGTGACTTGCACAGGGTCCAAGAAAAATTCTATGGTGAGTGTGGTGCACTCGGAGTACGCTGAATGCATTGTAAAGCGCCCATGCATTGTTCTCGGTGCGTGGGCTCGGGCTCTTTACTCGAGTCCATGTTTTTTAGGAGTTGGGCTTCGACTACCGCATTCAAGCCCATGTTCCTTTAGTGTTTTTAGAGTTTTTTTTAAGAAGATTTTTTTAAGCATATTTTAGAAGATTTTTTAAAATTATTTTATTTGAATTCATCAATTGTCTGCTAGCTCTCAAATCCTTGAATCACTTAATTGTTTGTGAATATGCATAAACACACCCTATAATTGTCAATGAAACCCCAATTGAAAAACATTTGACATTAACGTCCTAAGCACTTTAAGCCAAATCTCTCCCAAATCTTAAATATAAAGAAACATTAATTAATTTCTTTCAAATCTCTCAATTTAAATTACCTCTCTGTACAAAATAAATCTAAAAATAATAGAAAAATCAAAATAGATGGATGTGAAAATGAGTTTTGAAAATTATTCAAGAAGAAACTTAATATGAATTGAAGTGCAAGCTATTTCGAGCACAATTTTGTCATTAAATAAAAAAAGAAAACTATTATTTACAACCTTAGCTAGTCATGAATTCATTCCTTTAAAATAAGGATATAGTTTCAGAAAGCCGAAAGAACTCACCCTGAACAGATACCATTGATTAGTGGCATTGGGTCGGTCCATTCGATGATTTTGCTTGTCGGGTGATTAATTAATAGTGTTAGTGAATGAAACTGCAGAAAACAGGAAACTATGAATGATATTTTCTTAATTAGCACTCCAAGGGCACCCATTCGATGGGCTTAATAGAAAATTAACCTCAAAATGATGGTGGATTAAGGGGAAGAACAGAGGGTGTAGGGTCCTAAACAAGGGTATGCCTATGAGCCATGAAATTTGTATGTCAGCTGCCTATAATGCCCGTACAGTCAATCGTGCTGCGGGACCAAACGCCACCGACCCACCAGCCACCAGCCACCAGCTTCTTTCCATGCTTTTTTTTAATCTTTGGCCGTACAGAATGGCAATTCATTAGGAAAAAGCTTGAGAAAATTGAAAGAAAATGCGTGTTGTGTGAACAGACAGATTAAATTTTATTATATGATATGGAATCCCACTAGTTTATGTCTTTGTGGGCACTATTTTTTTTTTTTTGTACCTATCAAGTAGAATAGTTCCCACCTGTCATTGCAAAATTCAGATCTTAATCCTTAACTTAAAAATTATAAAAAAAATTCAAATTCAAAGGTAAAAAGAAAAAATCTAGAAGATAGAAACATGCCGGTTTAAATAGATTGTCGGTTTGAATAGATAATTTAATTAATAATTTTAAAAAATAAAAGTTTTTATCCATTTAGTTTTGTTAATCAAAATCAAACCAAACTGAAAATACTCATTTTTAAGTTTTTTATTCATATTTTGGAAACATTAAACATGGATAAATTCATTGAATTTAAACTTTAATGACCTCAAATAAAAAAATAAAAAATTATCTTCGTTCCACATTTTCCTAAATGTAATACTTATTTATTTTGTAGATACAGTTTGATTCTTCATGGAACCAAAAGCAATAACAGAGTTGATGGCAATATGATTTGTCAGAAGCCTGAAGATTAGCCAATGGAAAGCACTTAGCATGCTGTAATTTTCTCTCGAGAGGGATAAAGTCAGTATTGCTTAATTATCAATCTCAGTGTCTTTGTCAACCTTTCCGCTCGAATATAAAAATTTAGTCAAATAAAAGGGAAAATTAATTGGTCCAAGTTTGAACGAGTGGAAATAATAATTGCTAAGAAATTAATTTGTTGGTTGTCCAACCGTACAAGTCGACTACGGACACTACGACTTTCTTACTATTTTTTTTGTCTGAAAATTTATTTACAGGTCAGGGCTCCACAGGTTGGGCAATAGGTATGAACAAGAGTGCTTGCCGATGTCAGAGCCCATAAAAACAGTCATGGTTGCCTTCCACGTTGCGCACAGAAATGAGACAGCATGAATAACTTCTCTTTCCCCTTGGCCCTTTCCATTAATTTTCTTAATTTTCAAATACTTGCCTTTTCTATTTTAATTTTGAACCAATATCTTCAAATACATTAATCAATGCAACCTTTAAGAATGAGAGTTGTAGCTTAACTAGTCAGATTTTAGATTTAATTTCTAGAGGTTATCAATTCGAGTCCCACAAATCTCAGGGCCATTGGAGACTTACATGGTCGTTAACTTCAGGACTCGTGAAATTAGTCGAAGTGCGTGCAAGCTGGTTCGGACACCCACGTTAATAATAATAAAAAAATAGAGTCTCACTACAGTAGTAAGCAATGCATGAGTTGGATTTTCTTTTGAATCAAATGATTTTAGGCCACATTCTGTTTTCTATGATGAACAAGTATTTTTTTTAATATTTTAATGTCAATAAAACCACTCCATATTGTTATAATAGCATTTCATTTGAGAAATTCATTCAAACTTTTAATAGCATTATATATTGAGTAAAGTGTCAATATATAACAATGGTCGTTTTCTGAGATATATATATTACAACCATCAAGGAAAAAAAAAACCCTTATAGACATAGTAGAATAAATTAAATTTTGGTTTCTTCAAGGCATGAACATAAGCTCATGTGTACGCATTTCAAGACGAGCCCCTTTCAATATTGAACACAAAATCATCCAAAATAAAGTCTTGGAAGGAGACATAGGTAGATGTTGGTGCTTGAAACGAGACCCTCTTTCCTGGGGAAGGTTTGAACGGGAAGCAACTTGATCTGCATTGAATCTTTTATGCTACTTAATATCAGCTTGCGAAGAAAGGAGGTCATGTGCCAGCAACAAGAGGGTAAGGAGTAAAGTAATCCTGATGGGTGTAGTTTAATTAGTCAGGTTTAAAATTTGTTTTCTAGAAATTATTAGTTCGATTCTTATAAATTTTAGGATCATTAGAGGCTTACATGGTCGTTAACTTCATGGTCCGTAGAATTAGTCGAGGTGCACGTAAGTTGATCCGAGCATTCATATTAATTAAAAAAGAAAGGGTAAAGTAAATGAATGATAATTAAGAATTAAATGCTACTAAGTAGGTGGAGGAGGTATTATAGGCGGCTAGCATTTTTAATTGCTCACTTTGAAATTTCCTTCCAATATTTTGTATTATTTGATTTTATTTAGGTTTGATGGTGACCCAATAAATAAAATATTACCCGTGCAAGCTTGGAGGTTTGGTTGGACAGTGAGTAGTTTTGCTTATATCCTAGTGAAATTGCAAGCAACGGATTTTTCATATATATATATATATGAACGTTCCTTCATGAAAGTACTTAGCCTCATCATTAAAATATGAAATATACTAGATAGAAAATATGATAATGAACGTAACAAATAGTAAGTTTGGTTGAATCGGCTGAAATTATCCATAAACCTCATAATTAATAGGGTAATTTAGCTAGAACGTGGGGACCAAACTAATAAAAATAAATTTGGCTAGCTAGAATATGAACTCAATTATTGAAACAATTGCTATTCTCAATTGAGTCCGTCCATGTTAGCACATTACTAAACTTCGCTAGGTCAGAATTTTATATTCTGAAACTAAGAAAAAAACAAAGTCGAACCACAATCTCCAAGAATTGCATATTCACTAGCTCAATTGGTTGATGCAAAGAATTCTCCTTTTTAGGTCATGTTTTTGCAATATTATACTCTCATTCTTTAATTAGCTTCTAGAACTGGGATCCTAAGCCAAGTTCTTTTATCCTGGATTTTTCAAATTGTATAGCCGGGGTTAGGATTCTTGTGAAGTTTTCAAAGGTCTACCAATTATTTCTTGTTTTATAGCTTGTGGTTCTAACGAGCAATTGAACACGAAAAGTCCAAAACCAATACTCATCTTGTCGTTTTGAAAACGTAATTGTTGTTAGGTCATGCATGAAAACTACATGAAATCCTTCCTTGCAAGTTACTAGGGAACACCTTTTACATTTTAATTTCCAATTTGTCCTTCTTAGGTGTTGTTACCTATGGGAACTAACTATGTCAGTGTCTGTTTTCATCTTCACTGGGAAATTATTAAACTAGTGCTCTTTAATTTGATCATTGTAGCTATCTAGATTAGTTCATAGTAATCTCAAATCAAATTCTGTTTATGTCTATGGATTTCAGTTTAACACAAGTTTAAACCCGAAAACTGTATAAAAGTACATAACCAAAGTTGTAAAAAAATATTTATTCAGCAAAAAGTCCCATAAAATCTAAAAAGATAGACTTAAATACCCTAGACATCGGCAATAACTAGGAAACAACCAATAAAAAAATTAGCTAAAATCCAAAATAACAAGAAAAAAGCCTGAAAATACTGGCTGAAACTTTGAATGCAATTAATTTTAAGGGTCTTCGAAGAAGAATTTGGTGAATATGAGTGAATCATATGCTTGGCACGATGCATGTATGTCAACTCAAGTCTAGTTTTCTATAAGGAACCCACTTGTAGAATTTAAATCCGACCCAATGATAAAATAAAAAAGTTATGTTTATTTGGAGTCAAATTGTCCATTTGAACAACTTTTTAAACCGTTTTTGTTTTTTGATCTGTTTCATGAAATTCTAGACTAATTATTCCAAAACTTTATTTTACAATCTCTAATTTGAGAGATCAGATAAAAAGTCATCAGATTTTAATGGTAAAATGAGAAAATTATCGTTGACACTAATTCTGACCATAAAAATAATCAATCTTGGTGTTTACGAGTTCCACTTGATGAGAAGAATCCCACTTAAGTATTTTTTTTTTTACATTCAAATTGTCTAAAAAACATATATGAGCCCGAAAAGACTTTTAGTTTCAAGTTTATGTCGGGTTTGTGTTGGCTTTTTGAGGTTATTGATGAGTTTATAAAGGTGTCTAAGGTGCGTTGAAAATAAGTTTTTAGGGCCAAAAATCACTTCTTCTGATTTTCCATCCATAATTTGAGGAGGAACAAGCAATGCATTACTTATTTATTTTTTTGTAAAAAAAAATAGTTTTCCACCTCTTAAAAAACAATTAGTCAGCCCAGGCACGCGGGCTTAGACTATAATGCACATAGGCCTAGGTTTTTTAAAACCCAATAGAGTTGGACCACCTAGACCAGGCCAACGAGTTTTGGGGCTTTTTTTTCCATTTTTTTAAAAGAGAATTAAAAAAATTATAATTTTTTTATAAAATATTATTTAATTTAGAGTATGACTTGTTTTTTTAAAAAACAAATCTTGATTTGAAGTGTTTTTAATCCCATAAAATAAAAAAAATCATTTCATCATTTATTTGTTTGGTTTTTGAAGGTTTTTTTTTACATAAAAAAACCCCTTTTGTTATCAAACTTTTAAAAAATTAGAGCTATTTTTTATTTCAGTCTCACACATCACTTCTATGTTTTAAGAAAAAGAGATTGGTGTTTGATATAAAAAAAGTATAAAAAATAATATTACAAATAAAAAATTTATTAAATCCAATGGGATCCATGACCCGATTTACTAGTTTGGCACATTAACCCCGATTATCTCTGGTCTCTTTTTTATCATTTCTTGAATTGAGTATTTTTATTTTTAATTCTATCCTTAATGTATTTTATACTAAAAATAAAATTATTAAACCCTCAACAAAGTATGAATCAAATAGCTAGTTATTTATCTAAACAAGTTGACAATAAAAAATTTCTAATAACTAAATATAACTTAGATTTGGTATGAATGATTTTAAAAAAACATTCTTGTGAGGATGAGAAGTGGTAAGTGGGGTCCACTACAGTTTAGAGGAAATGTAGTTGCGGTAGA
>Ga0307517_10005721_pt1 | contig 18612 bp, 12 predicted proteins | sample 23_EM_MG_FD_194515 | JGI IMG/M metagenome (GOLD analysis project Ga0307517, IMG submission 194515) | Populus trichocarpa ectomycorrhiza microbial communities from riparian zone in the Pacific Northwest, United States - 23_EM | ecosystem: Host-associated > Plants > Roots > Unclassified | place... | reverse complement strand
TAAAATCAATTACATTAATAATTTTTCCGACCTTTCGTAGTTAATCTACGCATTTAAATTTCAAAATCAAAACTGCAGCTGAAAAAAATATTAGATGCTATGACATATATATTATTTTATTTTATAACCCATAGGTTGTTAAAATCTTTCACCCATTATATGGTAAAAAAATCAAACAATTTTATACCCCACCCACTGGGTTTGCAGGGTGTTTAGTGGGCCGTGGGATTAGTCGTGGTGCGCGCAAGCTGGCCCGGACACCCACGTAAATCAAAAAAAAAAAAATATATATGACTTTCAAGCACGCGAGGTAGTGCCCTAGTAGGGAAGGCACTTGTTTCTTTTTTTTTTGCACTGAGTTTGATTCTTTCAGTGCATGTTTATCATCTCCGCAGTATATTACATGTTCACTGTACTTGCAGGATGTTCAGTGAGTTCGGAAATTAGTTGTGGTGTGCGTAAACTGATCCGGACACACTGAGATATATATATATATATATATATATATATATATATATATATATATATGTGACTTTCAAATTTTAGCTAAAAAAAAAAGCATGATAGATACCTTTAAATTTACTTATTAATTCTACTTTCTACACCTCTTTTTTTTATTTTCTTTAACGGATAACACATATAATTTTCCATAAATATATATGATAATGCTAATTAAATACTTTATTTGGAATCTTTACTATACTTTATTTAATCTCCATAAATGTATAATTTAAATTCAATTAATAAATAAAATAAATTTATATTTTTTTTAAAAATAAAATTCAATTCAATTTTTTTTTTATTATTCTTGCCACCTTCATCTTATTTATTTAAAGAACTTAAGAGAAAGATAAATAATATTTTGGAGAAGGCAGTTTTAACATTAATTCTTTATTTTTAGTATATTAATTTAGTTTTATACTATTTTTTTAAAAAAATTAAAATTTAGTTCTTTATACTTAAGATATTTTCAAATATAAAATCTCAATTAAATTCAATACAGACTACAGAGGATACAAAGAAACTGTGTTTCTCAAAAGAAGAAGAAAATGCAACAATTTTTTTTCCTTTGCAAGTAAACAAATTTAAGTCTTTAATTACTGGAGAGGTAAAAAATTAAACAGAATGACAGGTACACTGTATTTACTCGAAGACCTTCACCCCGTCGCCTTTCCAATGGCCGGTAAGAATTACAAGAGACAAGGGACCATACCAGCGCCTCAAAATCACAATCACGTTAACTAACAAGAGATTCACTGCCTTTCTCACGCAACGCAGTTTTTAATAAATTAGTCTTTTTCATTAAAATCTTCTTCTTCTTCTTCTTTTTTGCATGCACCTTTCCATTTCAGATCTACCTGCAAAATCCCCCATTCTTCTCTCTCTCTAAATTCACCACTCCTCCATTTGTATCATTACTACTACAATTTTATTTTTCAATTTTTCAATTCCTCAATGATGTGGAGCTCGATTGAGAATTTGAAGCTAAACCTAAATAAGATTGCACTTGATGTGCATGACGACGACGAGGAGGAGCTCGAGATCCATGCCTCCAGCAATGGCTACGATTCTCCGGTCTCTGACCGGAGGAACTCGCACCGTTTCGCGCATTCGAAGTCGGTTTCACGGTCTCTAGGTGCGAATGGGAATGGCTCACCGTACAATTTTGAGGTATTTGTTGTTTAATGTGTTTCCGTGATTGGGTTTTTGATAGCTGTTTATGCTTGGCTCCAAAAGAACACGAACTTGATATTGATTTTCATTGTTTTGAATTTTGATTAAGAAACAAGGAAATCTAAGAATTATCGTGTTTCCAAATTAATTAGGGATTATGCGATCCTCACTTCAGTTAGGTATAAAAAGTGCACTGCAATATAGTTGATCTTTTAATTGAATCACCATGAGATATTAATCTTGTCGTATTCTCCAAATCATTGGCAACATTAATAACCTGCTAGAAAGCAGGCAAGCTTAGGTTTTGCTCAAGGCTTGTGGTTGATTAGCTTAGAAGTATTTGGATCAATGATAGCTGTAAATGGAAGTAATTTAGGTTGAAAATGTTTATTTGCGAAGAAAGGTTAAATGAGTTGATTTTCTTGACAAGTTGATGTTAGTAGCGATCTAGTTGTGACTTAGGGTGGGGTTTTATGTAATGAGGAATACGTGGTTAGTTGATTTGGTGTTTGCTATTGTTTTTTGCTTGTTGTAGATTGAACAATACAAAGCACAAATCAAAAGGCTTCAGGAATCTGAGGGGGAGATTAAAGCACTGTCTATTAATTATGCAGCTATATTAAAAGAGAAGGAGGTACATGGACAATGGCCCTTTGTTTGATTTTCATTTTTTTTGGTGCAGAAAATAAATTGATTTCTTGGCTAGTTGTTGCCTTTTCTCGTTACTAATGAAATACCAAAAATGAAAATTATTTACTGAGGAACGATGAGAAGATCCAAGTCTGTTCTGCACATTGAAATGCTATGTCCTTTTTTATTTATGCTGTACCTTCACATTTTATTGAAGGAAAATTATTTTCTGGCAAGACATGACGTGTCCAGAATTAATATCCAATACTTTTCATTTCATAGTTATTGACCCTGTTTCTGTTTACTCTTTGGGCATTCATTATAAACAAATGCTTATCACGATCATTCTCTAGGATTCTAGTATATAGTTTTGGCTCACTAGCTCTCATTTAACGTCCCCTAGTTCTGTTAGTTCTATCTCGAAGGGCCTTTGAAAACTAAACCTGCTGCTCTTCTATCCCAATTTCACAGGACCAGATTTCTAGATTGAACCAAGAAAATGGTTCACTGAAGCAAAATTTGGATGCAACAAAGGAGGCTCTCAATGTGTCGAGAACTGAGCATCTAAGAATATCAACAAGTAGCATCAATGCTATTAAGGTGGTTATTCAAATCTCAATTAAAACTCATTATTTGAATTGAAAGTTTGATCTATTTGGTCTGTGCTGATTATGTCTGATAATTTGCTTCCGTCATATATAAGTAAACTTGACAGCGTGATACTGTTTGATGTTATTTTTGCTGCAGGTATTGTGCATAGCTTATGACCTGAGTAAAAGCCAGTTTGTATAGCTTATGTACTAAGTCTTGGTACATGGTTATCTGACCAGCGTGATACACCCCTCTTTATTGAGTTGTTCCCCAGTTGGCCACTAAGTTTGCCCAATTAATAATTGTAGAAACCCGGGACCAACCAATTTAGTACTTCTGTGGGATTTAACACAATACAGTTTTGGCCACCTTAACATTTGAATAGAAACAATGTATGATGCTGATTTCATTCTTCATTGTTACGTACTAGTTAGGAGCGAACATATAATCACATCACTTGCAACACCACTCTTGACATAAAATATCTAAAATCATATTACTTGATTTCTTTACTGTTTTTATCTAGATACAAGTAAATCATAGATGTGAAGCATAGGTTAAGCTTGCAATTGATTTTTTTATCTTACTAAATACCTATTTCAGAATTATGCCAGCCTCATGTATTTCCTTTGTCCATCATGCAATAAGCTGTCTTGGATGACATCTTTTTAATCTGGAACTTGACCTGCCTCTCTCTCTCTCTATTCAGTTTTTGGCTTTATTGTTTTGTGAAAAATATATGTTTCTGAGCATGATTCTCCTGCTATGGGATTGAAATACCATGGTATATGTTCTGTATTGTTTTTCCTTCCAACAAGCTACGAAGCATAGGCTGATATTGTTTTACAGGGCAGTGGTGACCAGTCACCCAAACGACCACATAAATCTGCAAATCAAGCAAAGAACCGTGGTGGTAATCAAATACAAAACGGGCTCTTTCCAAAATATGATGGAACAGGCAATGGAATATTACATGATGTTCAACCTGATGTGATTCAGAGTAAGATGGAAGACAAGAAGGACAAGGTAATGACACATTGCACCCTGCTCTGTTCTTTAAGAATATGCCACTTGGGAGGTTTGTAAGAGGATTGTTATTGTCAGTTGTATAGCCTTGCCTGCTCTACATGCTGATTTTGTTTATAAAGTTTATTCCCAATTTCAAATTTGTGGGCGTACCCCTCTCCCCCTTTCTTTTCCATTTGTTTTTTCTATTTGCTACATGTATTACAATACAAATATGTTTTTTTCCTATTGTTTTGTCGTGTTCTGAATGATGAACGAACTCAGCAGTAGATCACCCATTTTGTACTTGTCGACTAGCAGATCATGTTTTTCATTCTGTATTTGGGTTTTAAATGAATGAACTTGACAACAGATATATGAATGCCTTCTAGGAGCTTGTAGATTTACTGGAGGAGAAAAATAGGTCCCTGGCAGCAATGCAAGCTACTCATGAGTTGCAAATAAAAGAGCTTAGAACTGAACTTGAAAAGGAACACGACAAATTAGCAAATATAGAGCTAAAATTGCAAGGTGTGACTCTTCACTTTAAATAACTAGTGTGATGTCCTCCTTTTTCTTTTTTGAATTCTTCTTGATTTTGCATGAATTACTAACCAAAATTTTACGCTCTTTTCTGCCTTTTTGTTTGCTGTCTCCAACACTTATTCAGAGGAACAAAGTTTGAACAAATCTTTTCAGGAGGAGCTCAGGGTTCTAAAAATGGACAGGCACAAAGTGAGTGCAATTTTATTTGATGATTCTGTGGCTCTAGTGAACATTTTTCTCAACTGTTGCTTATGGACCATGTCTTAAGGTTCAAGCTTATTGCACCAGTCACTGTTAGTGAGATATTGTTGATACTTAGATCTTTTCTTGCCCATCTTGAGGGTAATGAGATTGAACTTGGTGTTTGTACTTTATATAGGTAGTTTAATTGCTCCAATTTTCCTGACTGGGAGGTACCAGTGATTTTTTATGGCTCTTGAGAAGGCTGAGTGCATTAGTTTACAGGAACAGCCTATTTATTGCTATTTTTTTTATTGGAAAACAGACATGGATAGTTGGAATGCCTTACAATATTAGATGCTCATAATTTCAACAGAATATGATGCCATGCCTACATTCACGTTTATTCTTATTCTACTTTGGTTTCTTTCTTCTTTCTTTGTCCTTTTTATTAAGCACTCATGGAATTTAGGAGTTTCTGGAAATATGGATGTTCTGGATTGCAAATTTAAAATCTCTGTACTTTTATAGAATATAGTCATGTACATGTTTATTGAATATCCCGTTACTTCCTGTCAGTTTAGGACGACCTTATGTTTCTTTTCTTTATACTATTGTATGCTTCTGGAAATCCTGCTTATGTTACATCTTCTTTTTCTTACTATGCATTAATATTCATTACTTTTTATATTTTCCTTTTGATTTGATCTCTGACTTGTGTGTTCTTTATTTGGCATGTTTTCTCCATTTACAGACCTCAATGGATGTGAACAAAATTCATGATGAATTGAATGAAAAAACATCAGAGATAAGACGATTGCAGATGGAGTTGAGTAGGTGGGAAGATGCAGATCCCAATGACAGTGTTAAGAATTTGAAAAGAGTCATTGCGACCCTAGAGAAGGAGAATGTTAATCTCAAGGTTAGTTTCATTTCAAAATGTTATCCATGCAAGCAGTGTGCCATGTATGTCACAGAATTCACATTGCTTTTGCCATGTTGGGTTCCTTAACTTCTCATCTATATTGTAGATGGCGAAGAATGAACTTGAGGCTGCTTTGCAAAGGAGCAGGAACTCTTCTCCTGACAAAACTTCTCCAGATGAGGTGATTTTACTGGACTCTCTCTTTCTACACGCACTTGTATGGGTGCACGCCCTCAAGTGCCCACACACGGGGGCATCTATCTATTTCTCACGCACACACGTGGTGGTTAGTTGAGAGAGAAAGCTATAATATCAGCAATTCTCCCTGCCCATGCTACCACACTTCTTTTGTTTATTCGATTACACAAATCTTTACTATTGGTATCATAATCATCCTCATCCGGTCTTTCATTAATTGTTTTCCCAGAAAGCGGATTCAACCACAACTTCTCCTAGAAAGGAGGAAGTGGAGCTATTGTTGCAAAAATTGGAAAGAGATTTGAAGGAAACATGCCATGAAAAGGACAAAGCATTGCGAGAATTGGCCCGTCTCAAGCAGCATTTGTTGGAAAAGGTTGCTATCCTAAAATTTCCATTTCCTATTTTAATATCATATGTCTCCATTACTTTAGTTTATTGTTCCAATCAGTCATTGACCTTTGCTTATTTTTCAAGTTTCATTTTACAGTTCTGATATGCTGCATCATAAAGTGCTCTCTCTTCTATAAAACTGACATGGCCTTAGAGATGTAAATGACCAACTGTGCTACATTATTTAAAAATGATGAGAAATGATGGCCAGCTGATATAATTGCAATCACTGCTATACTTATACAATTATGGTTAATATTACAGGAAATCTCTGGACAAAGAATTTAACTAGCGCATACATTCGTTATGATTTGATTGTTGCACTTCAAGAGTTCTAGAGCTATTTTGATATGTTAGTTCAATAATAAATTCAACTTCATTTCCATAATCTGGGAACATTTCAAACCCTTTTGTCAAAGTTCTGAACTATTATATGTGGCAAACATGATTCAATGGTTTCTCATCTGGAATCTTTTGGAGATGCATTGATATTTTAGTAAATTCAGTTTCCTATGCCAAAATTGTCTCTCCAAATATTCACGCCGAAGCTTATACCATGTACTCATGTCTGCTGTGTCAATTCTCTTATGTTGACATATTTGTGTTCTTGAACATGTGTTGAATTAGCGGCTCCATATAAAGATAATGAAATGTATGATATTTGTCTTGGTATTATTTGTGTTTTTTTTTTTTGGATCTTGTGATCCTTTGCATATTATAAAAGTAAATTCAGGCTATCAAGTTTTCTGTCCTTAAAACTTCTTCTGCTGTCTAGGAATCTGAAGAATCGGAAAAAATGGATGAAGACATTAAGATTGTTGAAGAACTTCGTCAAAGTAATGAATATCAAAAGGCTCAAATATTACATTTGGAGAAAGCTCTAAAGCAGGCAATTGCAGGCCAGGAGGAAGTCAGAATGATGAGCAACAATGAAATCCAGAAGTCCAAAGAAATGATTGAAGATTTGAATAAAAGACTTGCAAACTGTATGAGCACAATAGAATCAAAAAATGTTGAACTTCTAAATCTTCAAACTGCTCTTGGGCAGTATTTTGCTGAAGTTGAAGCAAAGGTAATCTTCGCTTCTGTTTCCTTCATGTTCTGTTGGTCTTGTAGTCTCTAAATTGTTTTGTTTTTAACTATTCTTCTTATTGCTGTTATTATTACTTTGGCAGGAATATTTGGAGCGACAGTTGGCTTTCACAAGAGAAGAATCAGCTAAGCATTTTCAACTTTTGAAAGTATGCCCTTACCTTCCTTCTTCTTCCGAGTATTATTTGGTTGTTAAACCTTTAAATTTTAAAGTTGTCAGACTGCTCATATTACTTCAGATTGTATAGTTCATAAAGGTTACTGAAAATCCTTAATTTTTTTATGTATGATATTTTTAGTTTTCTAAATGTCTTACGATATGAATTAGATGTCTTCATACTTGCGTAACTGGAATTTGATGTCTGTATTATGAGCAACGTCGGATTATCCTTTTAGAGGGATGTTCTTACATGAATGTACAAAGTCTATCGGCTTCTGCAAGGTTTTGTAGCATTGGACTAATGTTATAAGCCACATGCACAACCTTATCTGCTGATGGTGCAATTGAATTTTGTCTTTGAGTTTCCTTGATAAGATTTTTCTTTTATTTTGAGAAGAAAATCTTCTTATGCTGTTGAAAGGTCAAAGCATTTTACCCATTGAATGTTCAAATCCTTATCAAGGTATTTTTGTTATCATATCCATTTCGAAGTATCATTACGAGTTCCTAATTTTTCTTCATGAATTAAGTTTCTGTTCTGATAAGGTTTTGAAGTCTTGGCTAATGAGATACTCTCATGTGCACAGCATTATCTATAGGTCGTGCATTCAAATTGTCATTGAATTTGTTCCGTTGGAATTTACTTTGACTATTTTTGGACTCAAATTGTCATTTAATTTATCTGATTAATTTTGAAAGGAGGTACTTTACCCCTTTTTGTTTTCAAGCTTGTAGTATGTCTATAGGTTGTGCATTCAAATTGTGTCATTGAATTAATCTGATTAATTTTGAAAAGAGAATCTAATTTAAAGTGTGTGCTTTTCCCCCTTTTGTTTTCAAGTGCTTGTAGTGTATTTTTGTTTTTGTATGCATTTTACAGCAACATTACAGGTTCCTGAGTTTTGTTAAGAATGAAGTTGCTGTTGCATTTGGCCTTTGAATATTGCTTGAAGCCAATGCATGTTCCATTTCGTTTTGCCAACCTGGAAACTAATGTTTTACTTTATTCTGTAAAAATTATTGTTTACCCATTTTCTGGAGAGTAATATGCCTTGATCCGTTCAGGAAGCAGAGAGAGGGACAGAGGAAGCAAAGAGGGAGAAAGAAGTAGTTTTGGCTAAGCTTTCAGATACTGAAAGAAAGTTTGCAGAAGGGAAGAGCAGAGTGAATAAGCTCGAGGAAGACAATGAAAAACTCCGTCGTGCTGTTGAACAGAGCATGACCAGACTTAATAGGATGTCCATGGATTCTGATTTTCTGGTGGACAGGTTAGCCTGTTTCTTTTGTGATTCGGATTTTTGATTATTTTTTTGTATCCCAGTCTGCTACTTAGTTATAAATGGGTTACATCACAGCTGCAAGTTATTGAGATAGCTTATACATGTATCCATCTTTGGGATTGGGAATATCAAACTATAATGGAGGACTGGCTTTTGTTGCAGGCGCATTGTGATTAAATTACTAGTGACCTTCTTCCAGAGAAACCACAGCAAAGAGGTATGGATTTCTGAGTACAGCTGAACAGGATAGAAGATTAAACAAAAAAGATACTCAATTTTCAATGTTATGTTTGTCAGCAATATTTAGTCCCTGCTATACCATGCAGGTAGTTTGTTGTTATATTTTCATTTAGTAGCTTAACCACTGATACATCTAGGCATTCCTATCCATCTCTTCAAGAAGGAAATTGTTACCCCAAGTAAATGTCTGTTTTTTTCGTGGTTTGCTGTAGAACCTTTTGGTTAAAAGACATCTCAAGTTCAACAAATATTTATTTGGAAAGAATCAATATTTTATTGCTGATCTCACATAGCATTGCTATAGTAATTGCTTGAAGGATTATTGCTTTGGATTCTCATCACTTTAGACACCCATATCCAATTTGACATGGTTTATGCTTGTGGTGGGTTCCAGGTTTTGGATCTTATGGTTCGAATGCTTGGGTTCTCTGATGAAGACAAGCAGAGAATAGGTGCAGCTCAACAAGGTGGCAAAGGTGTTGTTCGTGGAGTTTTGGGGCTACCTGGTCGCCTAGTTGGTGGAATCTTGGGAGGAAATGCAGCTGATGGTCAGACAAATTTGGCATCTGATAACCAGGTTGGTTGTTGTACCTCGTTCCTGATGTTTAATTACTGACCTGTGATTAAGTGTGATAATTTTATAAGCTTTTTGATCTTCTTGTACAAGTAGCTTTATTTTCACTCCTCTTTCTAGGGTCTCATACACAGTGTGTCCTTCAGACCATAATAATCTGGGGTACCATTGAGACAAGTGGCAGGTTACTCAAGCTCTGCCCAGTTATTGATTGATTTTTGAGCTCATCATTGAGCTTATGTTAGTGAAACTTGAATAGAATAGAGTCTGTTAGCATTTGCTTGAGCTCATCATTGGACAGTACACAGCTTGAGCCATCAATCCTCTTATTACAAATTGGCTGCAAGAACCTAGTATACTCCCCTGGAGGATGTGTTCTGATCTGAATCTGAATTCACTCTGAGTTGAAGATTTGATTTTTTATTTTCTTTGCATTTTGCTGTGTACTGTCCAATGAGTGAAGACAGCCCCATTCACTAGAATGATTGAGTTAAAGAAAATACTCATTAGGTGTGGTCACTGTGACTCGGGATGCTTTGTAGTCAAGACATGACAGTAAAGTCAACACCTTTTTCGCTTTTGGTGGTGGTGTGCGGGTTGTTTTTCTCTAGCGAATGCCTTCTTGGCACATAACATTTGCCAGCCTCTAGTCAGGCATCGATAGTGCATGCATGAATTTAGCTGGTAGGAAAGGATGTGTACTTCCCATCCTTAAAAGATAACCAGCTTTCTCACTATCATTTTTTCACGTGTATATTTTGCTTGGTGAGAAGTGCAATGAAAGTGCAAATTTTCATCTCAAGTATATGTCTTTGCAGTCCTTTGCAGATATGTGGGTTGATTTTCTACTCAAGGAAACTGAAGAAAGGGAAAAGAGGGGATCTGGGCAAGAAGATACAGGCAAATCCTATGAAGATTTGCAAGGAAGGAGTCCAAATGCTGCTGGGGTTGGTTCGCCGGTGCCCGACCATGGAACTAGCATATCTGGTATTGCTGGACCAAAATTTTCTCCAGCACAAAATTATGGTCCTATAGCCCCTCGAGGAAATTTACCACCATTTGCGCAGTCTGATTCCGAGTTCTCAACAGTTCCTTTAACATCGTTCGACAACAGTTCTCGGATTTCAAGACTATTCACTAAACACTGAGAAATACGTGGAATCATGTAATTAAATCAAATGTATAGATTGTTCATTGATGTTGTAACATGCCATCCGGTTCAGCCAATTCTTTCACAGTAACGAAGAGTTTTCATTTTGACTCCGATGGCTATCTTGTGTTCATTCACCAATTAACTATGTTAGCTTTCTGCCAGTTTACATAATAAACTCACAATTCATTCACTCCATCCCCCCTGTTTTCATCTAGTGTAAATGTACGTTGTCGTCTTAACAACTCCAGTTGAAATGTTCAAAATCCACCTAATCTATCTCTGATCTTGCAGGTGAGGCGGTGCTGATCTTAAGCATTGCCATGTTAATTGAACTTTAAAGTTTCGGCTGTGCCACTGAGGAACTGGTAGCGCTGGCCGAGATGAAGGTCAGCACCAATTAAAATCTCATAGACGATTCCTGTTTCAACCCGCGGCTAATATGAGCTCAAAGTTTCCTTCCTTCACAATTCCCGGAACTTTCTTCGTGCCACATCTCATTTCACAGGGAACTTAAAATGATTCTGATTTATTATTATTCCATCCGCTCATTTGTCGTTTTGCCGCCTTCTTTTCTATCACTTTCTTGTTTTTTCTTCTCCGTAGAATTTGAAATAACAAATTCTTCATTTTATATAACCAATTTGTAAACATTATTGCCGTCAAATCAGTATCAAAACCAAAAAAAGAAAAATGTCTATTCTGTCATGGTTTAACTTGAGCAGCACCTGTAAAACCACCCATGAAAGGAACCGGATGCTCGATCAATGGCTGCCAAAAGCATACCTCATCCAACCTTATAGTTGCCTTAGGTTTGATTCCAGAAGAGCAGTCAGGGGCCAGGCATCTTAGGTTAGATTCAGATTAAACTAATTTTAAGAATACGCCTACGAGAGTGAGCGCGCAGACTCTGGCCGCTCACCTATATCCTGCTCTTTACTTGGTATTCCCCAACTTGAGCTGGCACGCCCATACAGAGGTTTACACGTTACATCACAAGAAAAACTTGATGGCTAGACGTCGGATTGTTCCTCACACACAAACAGCAATCATAACACAAAGCCAAGTTTGATTGCATCCCTTCACATTCACACTCCCGCATTGAAATAGTGTTTACAGCCTTGCACATAAACATGCCGACCTTACCCCGTTAGCCAATGAGGGTGTGTTTCTTTGTTTCATGTTTGGTCAGTTCAGGTAGATCATTGCCGCAATCATGAACCAAAAACATCGACACAAACCAGGAGCACAAAGGTTCAAAATTTATATTATAAACCAATGTACATTTAGTCATCAAAAACCACCATTATAAGGTGCTATCTGGCAAACTGACCATAGGTCATAGGAATACAAATTAAACCTAAAACTCCAAAAGTAACACCCCTGAAAGACAATTCATTCAAAATGCAACCCAAACACTTTAAAACAATTAGTAGGGCGAAGAACAAAAGAAGCCCTAGCAAATTATGGGTAAAGCAATCACAAGCTGCAAACCCAGGTTTACCCAGTGTTTGCTGGAAACACAACAAGGAGCCAAATCTAAACTCTCTTGGCTTTCAAAGAAGCCACTGGGATCTTGCTCAGAACCTTAGCATCGAACACTGCATATTGCTTTTTTATCTCAACCATTGCCTTCTCTGCCAAGGGATCAACTTTGTCCTCGTACTTCTCATAGAGAACAGGTACAGTGTGCAGCAAAACAAAGCCTGTTAAAATCATTGGAAATATTCAGTGCATAAATATCTAGCACACGATTGAACAAACAGCATAAATCAGTTTCCAAGGTCATTACATATATAAAACAAGGTCAGGAAATGGCACGAACTCCCCACAATTGACAGGACCCACAATCCGGCAATAATCTGGCATTAAAACAGACGAGCAATTTTAGTAAACCACAATGAGAACCAAAAGCAATTGTCCAGCTCAATTTATAACTTGTCAAGGTCAGGAATATACAAATGGCAAATGATCAGCGGAGTAGAGTAGAACATGAAAACTAGCAAAAACACATTCATGAACAAATAATGTAGAACTTGACAGCAGTAAATTCCAGATCCATATGTAGCAGGAATAAGGTTGCAAAAATAAATAAATAAGAAATATTAAATGATCATCTTCAATTACAAGTTGAACCTCTAGAAACGTAACTAATGAGTATGTGAGAGATATTCAAGAAACATACCATGAGAAACTTCTTAAAGTCTTTTCCTGCCGCAACACTGCGTAAGCCCGCAAATGCACTATTGATCTCGACACATAGTGCTGAAGCAACCTGCAGGACCAGTTTCTCCGGAAGATGAACTTCTGGGATGCGAGGTGGACTCCTACAAAACATCGGAAAGAAAATTACAACCACCCAGCCTCTAATTTGTTGATACACCTCCCAATCCACCAAAACACATGAAAGAGAATATTATTACTTGTTGATGAGAGTACAAGCATTAGACCAGAGGAACAAGAGTGCAGCAGCGAGTATCAAAATGTGACACACTAGAGTAAGCAGGTGGTATTCGATCAACTCGAAAAGGACCCACATTGCGGTGACAAATCCAAGTACACCTGCTGAAACCTTCTTGTTCCTCCACAGAAACACATCAGCAGCTGCACAACAAATTTACCACAAAATCCACACTGTCATTTTCTTCCCCTTTAATTTTCACACAGCAAAGGAAAAGGACAGCGACGACTAAATCTAAATCATATGCAAGTAACAATCTATCTATCTATCTATATATATAATAGATCGCAGCATGATTTAAAAATATATATACAACAAAAATGAAAGTTTACTGAATGAAGCACGTTTTAAATGACCGTACGTTTTCCACCGCCGAGTACATGATGGACAGGCTTTTCTCTACCAAACAAGCGCCAAATTTTGGCCTTCACCGACTCCAAAGGATCCGGTTTATCTGAATCCAACTCCGAATCCGACGACGAAGATTCGTGATGGTGAACCTTCTCGATAATCTTCTCCATGACTGACTCAGTCGGACTCTCTGATTGCTCCGCCATTCTAATCTGGATCTTCCCAAATTAAGTTTCTTTTTTTTTAATAATAATAATAATGTGAATTTGGGTGCGAGAACACAGAGGAGAGTGATGAAAAAGTGCGAGAGTAAAAGTACGTGAGGTATATTTAAATCGTAGGTGTGGGTCCGAGCCTCAAGTTTGGAGTTTACGAAGCTGTGGTTTGGTTGAATTTGAAAAGAAAAAGGTTGGGTTGACGATCTCATAACTTTTATTAGATGTGAGATTGAGGAGATCGATGAGTTGACGGCGTTAACTGATAGATTTGCTTTCATACGTTGAGACAATGAAGGACGGTGGTGGATTGGATGGTTGTAAAGGCATCGAGACGTGGCATTGGTGGAGTGGACGGCTGCTACTGTTTTGCTGGTCAGACAAATTTCAGGAAAAAAAAAAGAGAGATTATATTTAAGATTTGATTTTTTTTTCAATGAGTTAAAAAAAAAAGGATTTTAGGATGCCACTTGGGCAGCATCTCTTTCAAAGGAAAATAAATTGCTTTTCTTCTTCTTCTTCTTCATTTTAGTATTTTTCTTGAAAAAAAATGGTGAAGCTTTTGCTTTTGCCGACAGCTCCAAATTCTTTTTCTGTGAACATGAAACTGATGACATTTATTGTTGTTTACCGGTGTATAGGAAGGGAATTGATTTAATATATGTATATGTATATATATATATATATATAGCTAAACTCTCTCTCTCTAGAGAGAGAGAGAGAGAGTTAACCAGCTATATATGAGCGCTGCTAGTCCGCACTTTTTCTTTCGGTACAGTAGCTGAAGGCCCAAAGTAAAAAGGAGAGTTAGGGCACAAAAATGGTCCCCGGGGAGCGCACAGGCTGGAGAAGTAGTACTGAGGAAAAAAGGAAAGGAAAAAAAAAGGAGCATAAAAATGGGTCATTGTAAGTGTAAAGACGAGGATCTCGGCCCCCGCACTTGTACTGCCGGTAGCTGAGCAACTTCTCAAGTCCAAATCAGAGAATATCGAGGCTTATCAATCACCTCACCTCACCTCACCTCATAGGAAAGTCCGGGAGACAAGTGGGGATATTTTCTCAATAAACAAGCCTTGCAAATTTGTTTAAAGTGAAAAAGCGAGAAACAAATCAATCCCGTGGTGAGGAGATTTATTCGGCTTCTGTATGTTACTGTGTTTTTAAAATATTTTAATTTTTTTTAAAATTAATAATTTTTTTTTATATTTTTAAATTATTTTGATACACTGATATCAAAAATAATTTTTTTAAAAAAAATATTATTTTAATATGTTTTAGAATGAAAAGTATTTTAAAAAGCAACCGCTACCACACTTCCAAACACATTTATTTTAAAAAATATTTTGATGTGCTAATATTAATTTCATAATTTTTACGGTTCGTTGTTGTAGTTAAACTGTTATTTCATTTTTTTTCATATTTTTAAATCGTTTTAATGTGCTATGTTAAAAAATAAATTTTTTTTTTAAATATAATTTTAATATATTTTTAAATAAAAAACACTTTAAAACAACATCAATCACACTCACCAATAATCACTTAATCTATGAAAATAAGATTTAAAGAAAATCTTTAAATGCATCCAACTGATAAAAAAATATTATGATAATGTTTTTTATAAAATAATAATAAAAAAGAATGTAAGAAAAGAAAATCACCACATCCTGGGCTATCAAGAGTATATCATAATTTTAGTAATATTAAAAATTTATATAATTATTAATTTTAAAATTTATAAAATTAATTGAGATATTCGGATGTTCACATTAAAAAACAAAAAAAAAACATACCATGACTCAAGACCCACGTATCTTTTTGAGATTTCTTTTCAGTATTGTGCAAACAGAATTGTGGACAGTCCCCTTCTTCTTCTTTGCTCAAGATTTTATTGGTTAAGCAGTCAGAGTAGTCTGGCCCATTGGATATATAAAAAAAGAAATGCAAGTATTTTAGATTGAGATGTTTGGATCACATCAGATAGCTAAAATAAAGTCCACAAATAACAAGGTCACGTGGCCTCTTTACTATAAAATAATTTTCATTTTTAATGATTTTTTTTATAAAAAATAGATTCATGAAAAATAAATTATTTTTTAAAGTTTGATAGTGTCATTAAAAATATATTAAAAAATATTTTTTAGTATTTCACTGCCATGGAAATGAGCTCAAAAATAATTTTTTAATTTTATTAAAAGGATAACGATCAAATTTAACAAATAAAAAAGTTAAAGGAGGATAAGATTGAAAAAAAATAATCTAATTTGAAAGATGATGAAAATAAAAAAGAAATTCTTATTTCATAAATTATTTGATATAAAATAAATAGAAGTCAAAAGAATGGAAACCAAATACAATAGATAAAAAAAATTCAATTGAGAAAAAAATAAAATAAAATAAAAAACAAGGACTAAAATTGATATAAAAATCAAATTCTAATGAATAAAATTGAAAAAAAATACAAAAAAAAATATATATCAATAAAAAAATTATATATTAAATTTGATACAATCAATAAATAACAAGATATTTTTAATTTTTTTATAATTTTAAAAAGCATTTTTTATTTAAAAAAAACTTGAGTGTAAACCAAACTAAATAATTTTAATTTGACTGGAAAGAATTATTATTATTATTATTTGTTAACTCATGAAACAAACAGGTCTCAAGTGGTAAAATCGTTTACAGGGTTTTCAACTGTCTATAACCAATCATAAAATGTGAAGATAACTAAATTAACAGGAAAAGCATAAATGTAATATCCTAAATAATATATCATCAATTATTTAAAGCCAACGACGAGGCACTGATTTTTGAGCAAGGACTCAAGATTGAAGCCAGGGAGAGTGGAGCAACCGAGCCCCAAAAACTAAGAAATCTCGGCTTTGTCGTGTATGCACACGCGCCTGCGCGTGTTATTAACGAAATGGTCTTGGCGGCTTCTCTAGCACAGCAGAGAAGAAAACTTCTCGATCATCCTTGTCCAGCTTTGGAACAACAATCCATTTATGCCTCCTGTAACTCAGCATCTTAAAGGCTTCCAAATAATCATCCAAGTCCTCTTTCAAACAGAAAAAGCTGTCGATCCAAAGCAAACCTCCTGGCCTCAAGACCCTATCCCAATCGTACAGTATAAAATCCAGGAGCACAAAATCTATCCATCCATCAAGAAACCTTGTGGTGTGTAACAAATCCAGGGTATTGTCAAAGAATGGAAGCCGTTGATTTATAGTCAAGTATAGAGGTACAAGTCCCCGAAGTGCAATCATTTCGTTAAAAGGGGCACCAAGATTAATGGTTGCTGAGACTATTGTGACATTAAACTCTCTCATTCTTGCTGCAAAAGTCCCAGTTCCTACACTGAAATCCAATCCGATTCTGATCTCTCCTAGTTTGATGTTTAGCACTTCAGGTATCAGAAAATCTGCTGTAAGATTCATCTCGGGGTCAGAAATCACTTGTTTGATCCATCTTGGCAATTCATGGTCCGACAGATTGAAGCAATCTGCACACTTAAAGAATCCCTTGCGAGTTGTATTGCCAGCTAGGCAAGTGAAGTTTTTGCATCTGTACTGGCTCCACCGGACATTTCGATTGTCAGGAAGCTTCCACATGGACTCGTTGATGGGGAATGGCTTGCTGTATAGCTGCGGGGCCCTTGCAAAGCACCTCCTCCTCGGTAACGGATCACATCCATGAACCATCAGCTTTTGAGCTAGCTTCCAATCATCTTTGCAGATTTCACCTACATCATAATCCATATATTCTTCAATATCTTTCTTCATTGCAAAACAAGCATGGCCAATGCTCGTGAACGTTCCGTTAGCTCCCATGAAGTTCTGTTTGCCTAAACGGTTGGGTTTGATCCTTACATACTTGCGGATCTCTTCAATCAGAAAGAACTTCGCAGGTTCATCCGGCTGTTGTTTTCGTCCTACTAGAGGATGGACAGCTCTGATTTCACTGTTTTCCTGGGGATTTCCAGTTGTCTGTAATGACTCAATCAGTCCCAAAATATCAGCAAGAAAAGCACTGTATCTTGACACTATTGTTTCTGCTGACGAAGAGTCTATTGGCATATCTCTCATCTCATTCATTTCTTTCTGGATCTTGCTAACAATAGTTTCGACAGCTATGCCTGGTTCACTCTGAAACCCGCCTTGATACTCAATATTAACATGACTGCAGAACGTATCAGAAATAAAAAGAGATCTAATAGAGTAGAATTTGGACAAAGTAGCAATAGAGACCAAGAGAGCTGAAATACCAAGAATAAAGATTGGCCTGCGAACCCCACCCCATCTTCCTAGCTTCACTGAAATGTTAGGTTTGGTCATCTGTCTAAATGAGACCTCGAAATCGGAAACTAGTCACTGCCAAGAAAAACAGCAGAAGCTACTCTAACAAAACATGTGTCTCATCATGAACAACATCCTAATAGAAATCAGATGCGAGGATACCAAAATTGCTCTCAAGCAATGATATGAGTATCAACAATTCATCAAACAAAGACTTCCAAGCAGCTATGAAATAGGAAAGAAAAAGAAAAGAACGAGGGATATATCAAGGATACCTGAAACTTTGAAGCCGAATGAAAACTATTGGCTTGGAGAGGCAAGGGAGGGTGGTGGGGAGATGAGTTTGACTAGACGCCATATAATTTAATTGGTTAAAAATCTGCTAAAAGATTAAGATTGGAAGATTTTGAGATCTGAGTCGGAAGTTGTATATATTTTCTTATCTTATTGAGTTCTGGGCTTCTTGGTAATATTTCCTGAGGTAGTCTACTTTATATGTGCTCAGTGTATTTTAATATATCTATCCTACTCAGAGATAGCTTGCATCCTAGGATGTGCTCATGGACATTGCACATTACTTGGTCAATCTCGTTCCCTTAAAGCTTCTAGTTTTCTTGCAATAACGTCTTCACTGTAACGCCTGCAGGATAAA